>ENA-OWLI01000135-OWLI01000135.1-metagenome-genome-assembly--contig:-NODE-135-length-13095-cov-8.885506_pt1 | contig 13095 bp, 16 predicted proteins | sample MGYA00245346_ERZ651096 | MGnify/ENA primary metagenome ERZ651096 (study PRJEB26857, sample SAMEA4031766) | metagenome | biome: human; feature: oral; material: saliva | place: Philippines | collected 2014...
GAATTTCCCGCCCGCCTTATTTCGAATTGATAAGCCGTTCGCAAAGCCACCAGATACAGCCCCATCTATAAACAGCGTCCCATTAATCACATCACCATTTTTTGATACTCGCCCATTTGCATTATTATTTGCATTATCAGCAGCAGTTTTTGCTTCAACGCCTTTATCGTAAGCTATTTTGACAGATTTAGGCGTTGCCGACTTGGTTTCATCATCGCTATTAGTAGAGGTTAAGAGTTGAGTGATACCGCTTTCTGTTAGCGTTGCACTCTTAAGCTCGGATTGAGTAAACCCCCATCTTTGCCAATCTAAAGAATACGCTTGGTCTGGCTTTTTGTTTGTGTTTGCTCTTTTCGCTTTGTAGGTTAAATTCTTGTATTGGACTAACGCCCCAACTGGATATTCTTGGGTCTCTGACCATTCAGACAATCCACGTTGGGATAGATAACCAAACTTCTCATCTGTTCGCTTGAAAAGGAAGTTAAACCACTCCATTGGAGGGATGCCACCAGTCTGATCGAACGAAATCCCCCACCCCCTGCCAATATCTGGGAAGCTATTCACTTCACCCTGTTTAGCATTTGATGCGAAAACACTCTCATCGGGTTTGTTATATATCGTCATAAAATCCTCTATTTAATTTCAAAAATAATTTTAGTACCAGCTTGTCTAGGTAGAATATCCAAATTCTCAATAGCATATTTTGTGAATTGAGTTAAATTCCCACCAGGCACGAAAGCAGTAACGGTCATATCGAGATTGTCTTTCACCGTGCAACCATCACCAAAAACAAATCGGCACGCCTCAATGATGTTTGGGACTGTGCCGATTTGATAATTTTTGATAATTCTGCACTTAATTAAGAACCGATAATCTCCGTCAGATAACCTTACCGAATCGGCTAATGGGTCTCTTAGCCTATACCACTGTCCACCACCTTTAAGCCCTTTGCTAAATCCAAGTGCATTTTTTGCGTTTTTGAACCCAAAGAATTGTCTTAATATGTAACCATTAACGACTCTTGATTGCCCGACGTGCTTACCTACCAAATCTAATTGATCGCCAGTTGCCGTCTCTATATTTAAAACATCTTGAATTTGATATAAATCAATAAAACTTTGAGCAAATTCATCTTCAATCATTTTGATTGTGGCTAGAGCTTTCGGCTTTCCTTGATACTGCCATATCAGCAAATCTGAATAAGCCATTATTCCACCTCGATTGTGATGTCGCTTTCTAATATTCTTGCAAGCTCTCTAGGTTGCAGTACTACATTTTCGGATTTCAACTCTTGGTCTTTCTTTGCGATTTTTAATTCTTTAACCCAGAAGCCACCCACTTGGTTAATTGGTGAATACAAACGAGACAAAGAAACAGATTGACCGATACTAAACACTTGATTGGCTAAGAGTTTTTTTATCTGATCTTTGTCGATATCTGTAAAATCCTCATAGCGGACGCATCGCATTGAAACCTGAATATCAACCAGTGAAACTTTGTCAAATCTAATTGGTCGAGTTTCGCCATCTTTTTTGAGATTTATCAGTGTGTTACCCTGCAACCCTACTCCAGCCCCCTTGTTTTGATAGATAACATTAGCTATCTCCTCATCATCCCCGCCATAAACGATGACATCTAGTGAATGAGGCTCCACACCTAATGCATCAAGTTGAGCTGTGTTATTTTCCAGCACTCTAACTTGCTTGATGTCTGATAAAGCCGCTATTTTCGCAGTGATTGCCTCTGCTGAGTTTTGTGCGTTTTTGGTTCGGCTGAATAGAAAACGCTCTCTTAATTGCGTGTCCGTCTCTTCTTCTACACCAACCTCTGCATTTTCAAATGTAACCGCATTTGTCAATCCAAGCGTTACCGTTTCAATGGTTAGGGTTGTATTTTTAGCAAGGTTAAAGCTACCTAGTTGTTCACTTCTAAAATCCGCTCGGCCCGAACCATTACTATCTAATTGAATATCAGAAGTTAGCACCCAGCGAACTTTATTTTGGTCTGATACTACAATTCCGGAGTAAAGATGCGTGTTTGGATCGCCAGTTAAGATTACAGAGCGTAAATAACTGTAACTTGCACCTCTTCGCATTAACCCTGCATAAGCTACTCGTTGCTCTAACCATGATCCAGTTGCTACATCGGGGTCTAGTTGTCGATAGATATTCTCGGCAAGCTCCTCAATATCCATTTTAATTTGAGCTAAAATCCCCACCATTTGACCGTCTGGCGTGTCTGCTGACAGGTCAATATTCTGACCATAGATTTGTCTAAATCCATCTTCAAAACGCTTTACAATGTCGTTCAAGCGCTCGATTTGAATGCCTGTCTCTGTTAGTGTTGCCATAATACCCCTTATGAACGATAACTAGCGGAGTTTTCCGCTCCATAGATGTCTTGATAGGTGATGTCTATTGTTAATTTTCGTGTATCGCGATCTAGATTTGACTCGTAATTAGTTATCTTAGAAACCCCGTCAGTTTGTAGAACGTGTTTCTTAATCCTAATTTCCCAATCACTTAAATCCACATTTTTCCCCATCTGCTCTAACCATGGCAAACCGTGTTCTAAGTCCAGAAACCAATCATTCGTAAATGACCAAAGTCTAGTCTGAACATTTTGAGCAATAGCCTCTGATTCACTGGCGTAATTTGCAAACCCTTGTCCGAAAGTCCAATCATGATTTTTATCCAATCGTCTAACTTTCACCGTCATTCTGGAGCTCCTGTTTTACCGCCACTATCGCCTGCGTGTTTGTGCGACTTACCTGAAATACCACCAGACTTAACATCGGTTTCACTTGAAATTAAGCCTGTCGAACTGTGTGAGCCTTTTTGTGTTGTGTCACCTGTGTGGTTTACGTTGCCTTTATGCTCAATGTTGCCTTGAATTAAGATTTTACCGTTTGTAACCCTGATAAATGTTCCACCGTCCAAGGTTTGCATCGAAAGCCCGTCATTAAAAAAGCTTTTAATAGCCTTGGGCACGGAACAAATACCGGGAATAAACATCGCATCTGATAAATCGTGCAATCTGAAATCTAGTGGAGTAGATGCATTTCCGTTTTGCCACCAACCATCGATGCAACGTTCGGAGAATATCGCTATTCCCTCATCACCAGCTTTTAAAGGAAAGGTAACAGCAAACCCACCACCCCTAGGAAAACTAACAGGAACGTCCACAAGCGGTGGAATATCCGCACCGTTACCGTCTGCTAGTTGCATTTTTACCTGTACTGCAAGTGTTACTGTTTGTTTGCTTGAGTCAAAGCTCACAACCTTACAGGGCAGCGCGGTGTGTAGATTTAACTGGTTTTGTTGGATTTGTTGATCTGTTGCGGTTTCTGGTGTGGCTAGTGATTGTTGATAGTTCATTTCTTCTTATCCTTGCCTTTTGTGTCGGATTTTGAGTCTTTATTCTCGCTTTCGACCTTTTGAAATTTACCACCTACGACTGTCATTTTGCTTTGCCAATCGCCACCTAATCCGTCACCTGAATGAGCAAGTTTTATGACTTTGTATTCACCATTAAAGTATTCGATGATTGACTCAACTTTTACCAGTCCACCAATCTGTAAGGCTGGATTCAGTAAGCAGGTTATTTCTAGCCCATCATCGGTTTGCTCTGGTGCATTAATCATTCCCGTGTCTTGAGAGATTAAAACAGCTTCATCATTTAAAACTTTGTCTTTCGGGAGAAATATCAAAGCGCCATCTTGAATTGACCAATCCGCCCCGTTGTTTCTTGCGACTTTGGTCAAGATGTCTCGGCTATTGCCATTTAATACTTTGCCGCGTGGCAATTTGCGCTGATTAGGAATATCCATTGCTCCAGTTTGGACTTTAGGCATTGTCTTTTGTATTTCTTCGACTATTTGCTTATCGGTTGCGCCGGCTTTGAGTGTTGTTTTGGCTCTTGATTGAGTATAAGCAACGTGACCGTCAGAACACTCAAGCGTTAAAACAAAGTCTAATCCGTCTCGTTGGATTCTAACTTTTGTAATGTCGCCAGAATAAATCTGTCTTAACTCGTTATAGCCTACTGATAAGGCTACTTTATTGTAATCTTGGCTTAATAATTGGTTGATATGGTCTCGGGTTAAATTCCAAACTTGGATTTTTGCTGGGTTTGGTTTTTCGTTGATTGTCTTGTCAATCTCAAACGCCACCCTTAACTGGGTGATACTTAGCGTTTCTTGTTCGTTGCTAATATCTAATTTCCATTGTCTGCCGAACTGTCTCATTATTTGGCCCCGATATACAGAAAGCATCTTGTGCCTAAATCGTTTGCGGACATAACATCTAAATCCGCACTGCTTTCATCTTCCATATAGAAGAAGTAAGACTGAACGGAACGTAACAGAATAGGTACTCCACAAGCTAACGCCTGACCTTGACAGATTTGTCGTTGCGTGACTGGCTCATAAACGTCCATCGCCCAGAAATTGCCTACACTGTTAAATCTAAGTGTTAAGCGGATTTTTCGACCATTAAACTCAAATGTCTGTTCTTGGTATGGCGACTGTGTAACTGGTATTCTTTGCATCTGTGCCACCTATGAGAAGATATTTTTCAAAGCCGATGTTTTTCTTGGTGTTGCATCAACTGGTCTTGTTGTGCCTTGCTGTGTTTTTGATGCGGACTGCACCGCAGCACGACCGCTTTTTGTGTTGCCGATGGAAGAGGTTTTATTTCCACCTTTACCGTTAGATTGTGAGCTTTGAGTGGTTTGAGTATTCACGATAAAGATTTCTCTTGCTGTTATCGTAAATGTCGCACTTCCGTCTTGTGATTGGTTTACAGAAATAGACTGAATCATCATATCTTTGTATAGATGAATGCCTGTCTGTATCTCGATTGTTTCGCCTGATTTTTGGCAAGCTACTAAATCGGCATAACACGCCTGAACTCGACTGTTACCATCACTGCTATCTAACAATCCGCTAAGCCCGAAGTCTGGTAAAAAAGGTGCAATTGCTCGCACCTGATTTGCCGCACTGCTCACTTGACTGTAAACTCCTGCCACCTGGTTAATGACTCGCCCAGCTCTTGCGATTGTTTGAGATGTTTGAGTTATTACTGTAGTAGGGAATGGAAAATTGTTTAGAAAATCAACAACGCCACGAATATTCCCAGTGTAAGACGAGTCAATGCCGAATGTTCCGTGGTCGTGATCAACCATAATGCCGTTAATTGTAACTTGCTTAGGTTGAATTACAGCGTGATCGGCTATTGCGGCACCTGATTCAATGGGGTTTTCAGTTATTGAAAGGTCGGATTGGTGATCTTCCGTTGTAACCACGTCAAACGTTATCGTGCCTATGCTTCTGCTTGATACTTGAGCAAAATTAAACATTCTTACTATCCTATAACTGGTGAAAGTTGGTTATTGATTGCTCGTGCTGATTGGTCTGCAACAGCTTTTGGATTATCAACGCCTTGAATATGCTGCGTAATGGTGATTTTGTTATTGCTATTCTTAACGCTATTGTCAGAAGTTGAAGAACCACCATTCACGCCACTTACGGCCGCTTGCGATGCTTTCGCATATACGCCAGCACTTAAGGCTAAATCCGCCACACTAGAGCCTACGTTTTGAAATCCGCTAGTTGATACGTTAGCCTTGATATTAATCGGCTCGCCACCAATCTTCTCTACAATGCTATTCCACAAATCAATGGCCCAACCAAACGCATCTTTAAACTTATCAATAATGGTTTGTTTGACGCTTTCAAATGTCTTTTTAAGGTTATCGATGCTGAAAGTTGCAGTAAAGACGTTCCATTTACCTGTTACCCAAGCGATGGCTTCACCCCATTTTGCTTTAATCCATTCGCCAAGCTCGCCCCATTTATCGCTAATCCACTGTAAACCATCGGCTACTGACTGATAAAAATCAGCAAATTCAGCATCGCCACCTTGTAACCATGTAATGAAGTCATCAAGGATTAGGATTAGGCCAGCTATTGCCGCAATCGCTAAGGTTATCGGATTTGTCGCAAAGGCTAGTAACATTCTGCGGCTAAACCATAACAACAAACCACCTAGAGCAATAATCACTGTTTTCCAGCCGACTGTACTCTCAATGACGTTATCTATCGCACCGGCTAATTCAAACAAGAACGAGAACACTTTGCCAAGACCGTTTAAAATAGCCTTGATGAAGTTGTTATTCTCAACGAACCATTTTGTAAATCGTTCAGCTAATCGCTGTATTGACGGGGATATACGCAAAGATACATATTCACCGATAGCAATAAACACTTGAGAAACTTGCGTTAAAGCATCTTTAAATGCTGCCGCTTTCTCCGCGTTTTCGGCATTCCCAACACCAAGCGTTAAGGCTTCAGCTAGAGCAATTTGCTCAGCTAATTCTTCGTTGCCTAATCGGAGCGTTTGAATCATCGAGCCATCAATGCCTAACTTCGCAAGCATCGCTATTTGCTCTTGATTGCTCATCTGTTGCATTTTTTCGGATATTTCACCGAATAGGTCGCTAGATGATTTTATTTCGCCATTGGCTTTCTTAGCGCTTAATCCGTATTGCTCAAATGCTTTTGCACCTCGACCAACACCAGCAGCAGCCTCACCGATAACTTTTGAAAGCCCATCAATAGATGATTGAGCCGCTTGAGCAGATGAACCGTTTACTTCTGCAACTTTGCCTAGCAGATAGATTTTATCCGCTGCCTCGCCTGTTACGTTAGATAGCTGTTTAATCTCGTCTAACGCATCAAGGTTTCCATCTACGAAGTTTTTAACGCCTACCGTTGCACCATAAAAGGCAGCACCAAATGCCACTACTGCAATCGCAGTTTTGTTAATGACTAAGCCAAGCGATTCAAATTTTTGAGCCAGCCCATCAGCACCGAACTTTGTCGCCCAAAGATTATTGATATTGCCTTTTAAGTCATCTACCGCATCAGCGCCATCTTTAACTTTGTCGGTATCTACCGCACCATCAATCGCTTTAGATAGCCCGTCAAGCTCGTTTACAGCTTTCTCTGCACCTTTGCCAACATCATCAAGGAACTGATCAAACTCCTGCATTGCTTGGCTATCGGTATCAAGCCCGATTTTTATCAGTAACTCATCTAATAGCATCTTTGCGTTGCTCCATTTGATTTAATTCAACAATGACCTCGTGGAAAGAAAGAAGATCTGCTATTGAATAAACAGATCTTAATTCGTGCAATGTACAGAACTTTTTTACTATTGGCGTAAAAATGAACCAATCCACTTTATTTTCTGATTGGCTTTCTACGTCTTGAGCTTGCCCTGAATATTGGTCAGCAATCCACCGCCACCGGTAAAAAAATCAGCGAATTGATAAGTCAAGCCCTCTTTTAATACAGTGATTAGATGACCACGATGTTTATTAAAATGACTATCAAAGCGTTCAGATAAACGGTATTTTTGGCCGTCCTGTTCGCAAGCTGTGTGAGTCAATACGATATTTTCTAACTCTTTCACGCTAGGGTCGCCTAAATTAGCCACCACAGTCGTTAAAATGCCAGCACCTAGTTTTTTACTATCACCAAGAGCAGACAAATCAACTGATTGAAGTAACTTCATCGCATTTTTTAACGCAGTCCATGCAGCCATTGCATTAGCCGGAGTCATTGTGTAAGTCACATCTTCGATAGTGAATTGCTTAACCTGTTCCATTATTCAACGCCTTTTTCTAAGTTCATTGTCATTTGTTCGAAAACAATCGTCCAAGTTTGAGCATTATGCCCATTACCACGAACATAATCGGTCGGTGTGGTGAAATAGCCTTTACTTGCTGTCACCACATCATCATTAATCAAATCACGAATTGATAAAGTGATAGGTGAGAATGTTTTAATGCTTGATTTCTGCTGATTAAACAACTTAGATAAGTAAGCATTATCGGCGGAATGTTGTTTAATTTTTAGTGTTAGCTTGCCTGAATTATCTGGATTTGCGATAAATACGCCTGTACCATTCGCACCGATAACCAACTGACCAGCATCAACTTGATTTACTGCACTGATTACATCTGAGCCATCAGACCAATCAGAAATCTCTTTACCATCAAGGAGCACTATCACTTGTTTTGGATCAAAAACTGCCATTTATATTCCCTCTTAAAAGAAAAGGCTGGAATATCCAGCCCCATTAATTATCGGTTGTAGTTTACAATCACATCGCTTGAATGGATTGCTCCAGCTAATTTCACAGCCACCTGAATTGGTGTCGCTCTACGTTGTTCACGGTCACTATCTGATAGCGTATCCATTGGAGCCGCCCAGATGTAATAACCTTTCTCTAGGTAGTCATCAGTACTTAGATTTCCGAAACTATCGCCGGTCCATGTGCCAGGGGCGAACGCACCATTATTAACACCCTCTAGGCAAACTTTCTCAACAGCAGAGATTAAGATAGCTTGACCTTTATCGGTTAATGGGATTTTTGTCGTCGATTTATATAAACGAGCAAATACCTCTTTTTGTACCGCATCTTTGAACCAGTCAAGGATAACGATTTCATCAGCGAATTTACCACCGATTACTGTACCCTCTGCAATCATTGCAGAATCATCAAAGTAAGTGTAAACGTTAATACCTAAGCGTTTTGCTTTTGCGAATTCTGTCGCAGTGATTTCGTCCGCTGTGATTGTTGGTTGCTGTTTAAACTTAAGTGTAAGAGTTGAGTTATTAGCTGCAAAGTTTACAGATAATAAACGAGCCAACGCAGAAGATGCTGGGTATAAATCGTTTTTATCAAAGATAGCCAAAGTATGGTCTAATTGTGCATCGTATAGCTTTTTAAATACGTTAGATGCACTCCACTCAATATGCTCTGATTTGATTACGCTTACACCAAACATCTTGTCGTTTGCTTGTGCGTATTTAGCCGCAGTCTCGATTTGTGAATCAGTTAATTGGGCCGCAAAAGTAAAACCGTACCAGCTATTTTCTACTTCCGAAACGTTAAATAATGCTTCTTCTACTTTCTCAGCTTTAAGTACAACTTGATTCTTGCCGATAACTCGTGTCGCTTGTCCGTCTTCAAGCTTTAACATTCCACCGATGTAATCACCTGCCCCGTTATCATTTGTTGCGTAGTAGATCAATGTTTCAGTGTTTTCACCGGCTGAAGCGGCAGAGATAATGAAGCGATTACCTGTTTCATCATAAGTAACATCAGCCGAAACTTGCAATGCGGTTAATTTCTCTTTGATTTTTGTCGCTACGGCATTAAAGTCCGCAGAACTTGAGAAATCTAAACCGGTGACGGCTTTGGCAGTTGAGCCGACTGTAATTGTGAATCGACCGTTAGTGATTAATTTAAATGCTTCTAAATCATCTGAAAGCGTTGCACCACGTAAAGCATTTTTAGTTGCTGCAATGGTTGCTTGTTCTTTTTGCCAGCGAGCAATGATTAACTGTTTCGCACGTGGACTTTGAGAAAAGAACGGTTGAGCCGCTTTTGCCGTTTCTGAATTTGTACCAAAGAGAGCCTCAACATCTTTTTGACTTTCAACATACACATAACTTGTAGTCTCATCATTAAATGCTTGACCTGCCTCTGGTGTGAAAAGTGCAACTGTACCGAAAGATTTGCGAGCAGCAGACTTCGGAACTGTGTTTAATTGCACGTTTACAATATTAGAGATTGATAATGCCATTTGGCTTATGCTCCTATATCTTGTGATTTGTTATTCGTCCGTTGCTCAACTCTCTCAATCGGATCTAATGGAGTGTCCACAATATGATGATGACTGAAAATCACATCAAATTGCCCACGCTCTTCATAATCTGCCCCAACCGTTGCGGTCAGATTGCGAACATCTGAAAAGCGGATAACTCCCCAATGGTTTGAATTAAGAAAGGAAAGAAACGCTGAACTTTGGAAAATAGCTTTTAATTTGTAACATTGAGCGAGAGAGTTTTTGCCGAAACAAGAAACGCTAACCGTGCTTTGCATTGACTGTTTAATACGTTCTCGTTTTCCGTCAAACTCTCGTGTCGCCTGCCCGATTTCATTCGTATTTAATACATCCATCGTAATGAACGCAGGCAGGGGATTTTCGGGTAACCAGCCACCGATTACAGCCTCTTTAGGTAACTTCAAAGCCTCTTGAATCCACTTTCGCAGTTTGGCTATGTCGAATGCCGATATTGTTGTAGTATCCATAGTCTTTCCAATTACCCACTGTTTTGATTTTGTAAGTCTCACCAAGATAATCTACTAAGTCGCCAATTCTTAAAGGCTTGACTGTGTAGATTTTAATACTTGGAAGAAACCGCTCACCCTCTGGCAAGAACTGAACATCGTTAGGCGATGTTGGCATCACTATCGCAGTGATTTCTTCTTCAACATACTCCGCTTTATAGTCAATAGCTGAATGTTCGCCTTGTAGGTGTTTTACGACTACTTTCTGGCTGAATTTGCTATTTAGAAAGCGAGGAAATTGATTAATTAAGCTCATTTGACGATACCTTTTATAGATTGCCGCAATTTACCCGTGTCAATAAGCGGCTTACTTGATTTCTTGCGTTTTATTGTGCTTGGTGCGTTTGCAGTCCATTTGCCATTAACGATATTTTGCTGAACGTCACCTTGAGCAATTAAAGCGATTTGTTCATAGATTTGGTCTATTGAAATACCGCTTTTAAACAGTTTCACGAATAACGCTGTGTATTTTTCTTGATTTTCTGCTAATGTTTGACGAAGAAAAGGGCGAGATGGAATTCGTTCATTTCCGAACTCCAATACCGCCGCTAGAGAGGCTAGATTAAAGTTATCTGACCCCTCCACATTCTCATCAAATTCAGCAGGAAAACCAACATACACAGCCTTTTCGCCACCTGCTTTTAATTGCTCGATAAGCTGTTTTAATTTCGCAAGATTACCTGTAACTTTAACCGTCATTAAGCCACCATCACACCTATCCCAACGAGTTTGCGTAATCGCAAATACTCTTGCCCGTATGCAGTCAGTTGATAGTCTGCATCTGTACCAGTGATTGTCGGTGCAGCATAGCCAACAGAAAGCTCCCCTGCCGACTCGCTCGCTACATTGCGATTTGCTCCACCGTTACCCTCTGTCGCCCAAAGAGAAAGACGGAGCAAATGAGCAGCTAATGCCAACACTCCACGCTCGAAAAGTCGCCCCCATCGTGCTTGGCTGATTTCTTGCTGTGCATCCAATAAAAAAAGGTCAATGCGGAAACCATCGACCTCTTTAAATTCTGGATAACGTTCACGAAAATCTTCTATTGTTGGCATTTATTCCTCCTAGTAATCTACATAAAGAGCAGATTCAGGCTCGATAAAGGTCACGCCACCGAATGCCATGCGTAAGCCTGACTCGTAAGCTAATAAGCCTTTCTCTTTAGCTTCTAACACAGTCGGAGTCATCGGCACATCGAAAATCACGTGTTCTTTGCTGTTCACGTAAACAATCGCACGGTTTTTACCATCTGTTACACGAGAACCGAAGTTAGACGGCAATGCTTTGATGGCCACTTCACGACCAGCCGCAGCAGATAAGCTCTTAGTTAAGAACTCTAACGCAGTAGTGTCAGTGTTAGCACGTTGAGTTAAAGCAAGGTGAGCTAAATCTAACGCATCAATAGCGAAAGTATTTGGCGCTTCAATGCGTTTTGTACGCTCTAAACCAGCCAAGAACATTTCTTTGAAGAATGCCACTGCTTTGTCAAAGTCCATTGCTTGAACTTTAGTACCGGCGGCCGCACCTTTTAAGGTGTGAACCGTAACATCTTTAGAGTTCAACAAACCAGTTAAACGACCGTCTTTAGCGTGGCCTAAAAATGCAACTTTTTGTAGAGTTTGTTGTGCGTTTTTGTTTAATGCCATGATTTTGGCTGTATCAAGGTTTAAACCTAATAATTTGCCTTGTTCAAGCTCTGGTTTAGTCCATGTAACAGATTTAGCCCATGGTACAATGTAAGAGCGTTTAGGTGTAAAACCAACTTCCACTTGGTCTAAAGTGCTAGTACCAGTAGTGATTAAGCCATCATCTAAAGAACCGTGTTCATCTGCACCGTAGTGAAGTTTTTCAGTGATACCAACTGCTGTTTGTTGGTCAACGAAAACGAATTGTGGGAATACGATTTCAGGATATTTAGTCTCTGCGATTTCTTTGCTTACCGCAGTTAAACCGTTTTGTACATAAGTTAATAAAGACATCTATTTAGCCCCTTATAATTTAGAAATTAACGCTAATTGACCTTTAACATCAATCACAACGTATGCGGTTTCAATTCCATTGGTATCTACTTCGCCTTGAATTGCACCAACTTTGCCATCACCACCGTTTGTTAATACATAGACTTTTTGACCACGTGTAACGGTTTTACCAGTTGCAACGTTTACCCATACCGCATCGCCTGCTGCAATATGCATTACATCGCACAATTCGCCATCATTCCATTCATCGCGAATAGTGCTGGCAAATACTACACCAGCTAATACATCAGTCTTAGCTGCCAACGCTTTCACGCCACCAGTAGGATTTAATGCTACAAAATCACCGGCTTTTACTTTGCCAGTTACTTTCTCTGCACTTGTTTTTGCACTCGCAAAGTTGCCTTTGCCTAATTCACCAGCTTTTGCTGGAGCTTGTTCGTAAGCGTAACCCATTATTTATTACCCCTATTGATTGTAAGTTTTGTTGAAGTCTAATTTAGGTGCTGTTTCAGTTTTTGCATTACCTAATAAGATATTTCCTAAAGATTTGCGTTCATCGGCTAATTTAGCAGTCACTGCTTTAGCCACTTGATACGCACCAGAAATTTCAGCATCAGATAATTTAGCTGCCGCGTCTTTGTCGAAAATACCTTGAGCAACGATAACGCTCTCTTGGATTTCACGAACGCTTGCTTTGTCTGCGAATTTCACGTCTTTAAATACAGATTGTGCATCAGCTAACATTGCTGCTTGAGCTAATTCTGCATCACGTTTAGCCTGTGCATCTTTCAATGCTTGAATTTCTGCATCTTTGGCTTTAAGTTGTTTTTCAAACTCTTCTTTGTTCACTTCTTCATCCTTTTTATCTTCGGGTTCAGATTGTTTTTCTTTTGGCTCGGTTGGTTTTTCAG
>ENA-OWLI01000136-OWLI01000136.1-metagenome-genome-assembly--contig:-NODE-136-length-13007-cov-6.609944_pt1 | contig 13007 bp, 9 predicted proteins | sample MGYA00245346_ERZ651096 | MGnify/ENA primary metagenome ERZ651096 (study PRJEB26857, sample SAMEA4031766) | metagenome | biome: human; feature: oral; material: saliva | place: Philippines | collected 2014 | study...
ATTCAAGGAGTTTCTTTTGAATACCTTGACGATAGTGATAGAGAATGATTTTTTTAAATAAATCACTTGGTTGAATTTCTTCAATTAAAGCTTCAATCTCTTCAAAGGCGGGATGCGTTATTCTCACCCCTTTTTTCTTAAAATCTGCTTTGACAGCGTTATCTAAAGCCGATTGTGTAAATTTTTTTACTAATGTTTCATTTAAGGTGATATCTGCTCTATTTTTTGCCCATGAGGTGACTTCATCCACAAAAGATAAAATCGTTTTACTTGAATATGTTTTACCATTTAAACAAGATTTCTCTTTTTTCACGACCTCTTCATCAAAAAGATCGCGAATTTCAACCGCACTTTCTAACCAAGTATCTTTAATCTTTTCAATAATTTCCGCATTTTTAGTGATATCTTTTTGCAAAAATTCTTTTAATGACAGTTCTAATAGTTCTGGTTTATCAAGTTGTATAGAAAAATCATTCCCAATATTTGAACCTAAATCATTCAATACCTCTTCTGGCGACTTTAATTCTTTTGAAATAAATGCAGCCAAATGGAAAGGCAAATCATAAAAATGCTCCCGCCAAAATTCATTTGCAAATTGTTTGAGTAAATCAGACTGATCTTTGAGAAGTTTTAAATTGAAATGCACGCCCGAATTAAAAGCATGTTGCATCAGCATTCGGCGACAAAAACCGTGAATGGTATAAATGGAGGCTAAATCTAAATTTTGTTCGGCCAGCTTTAAGCGGCGAAGTGCGGTCGGAATATCCTCTAAATAAGGCAATAATTCCGCTAAAAATTGATGTTCTCCAGTAAAAATCGCCTTGTCTTGCTTTTCATAATATTCAGAAAAAACCGAAATTGCCGCCGTTAAACGTTCCCGAATTTTGCGTTTTAAATCTTCCGTCGCCATTTCAGTAAAGGTTACGACCAAAATTTCTTCCACATTCAACGGACGAGAAAAACAATTCTCACCAGCCTGTAAAAGTAAACGAAGATAGATAGAACCAATAGTATAGGTTTTCCCTGTACCTGCAGAGGCTTCAATTAAATTGACTTGATTTAAGGGTAACGAAATGGCATTAAGTGCGGTTGATTTTTGGCTCATTTTTTTATTTTTTTGGAAACATTAGTGTGTTCTTATTGTAGAGGAATTTCCATAGAAATTCATTTAGTTATTATTTATTTCTTGTATAATTTGGAGCATTTATATCTTAATAATGACACAAAATATTCCGAGGATTTTATGGCAGCAGCAATTCAACAACGCGCAGAACTTCAACGCCGCATTTGGCAAATCGCTAATGATGTACGCGGTTCTGTCGATGGTTGGGATTTTAAACAGTATGTTTTAGGTACGCTTTTCTATCGTTTTATCAGTGAAAATTTTGCTAATCACATGAAAAATGGAGATGAGAGCATTAATTATGCAACTTTATCTGACAATATCATCACGCCAGAAATTAAAGCGGATGCAATAAAAACCAAAGGTTACTTTATTTACCCAAGCCAATTATTTAAAAATGTCGTGGCGAATGCCAATACTAATCCGAATTTAAATACCGATCTGAAAAGCATTTTTACTGATATCGAAAACTCCGCTATTGGCTACCCTTCCGAACAGGACATCAAAGGCTTATTTGCCGATTTTGATACCACCAGCAACCGCTTAGGCAATACCGTTGCTGATAAAAACAGCCGCCTAGCCGCCGTATTAAAAGGCGTTGCCGAGTTAGATTTTGGTGATTTCGAAGATAATCATATTGATTTATTCGGTGATGCTTACGAATTTTTAATTTCCAACTATGCTGCTAATGCGGGTAAATCAGGTGGCGAGTTTTTTACACCACAATGCGTTTCCAAGCTGATTGCTCGACTGGCTTTATATGGACAAGACAAGGTCAATAAAATTTATGACCCCGCCGCCGGTTCGGGTTCCTTATTGTTACAAGCGAAAAAACCATTTGATGAACACATCATTGAAGAAGGATTCTTCGGGCAAGAAATTAATCACACCACTTACAACCTTGCTCGTATGAATATGTTTTTACATAACATCAACCACGACAAGTTTGATATCGCCCTTGGCAACACCTTAATGGCTCCGCAATTTGGTGAGGATAAACCCTTCGATGCTATCGTATCTAACCCACCTTACTCCGTGAAATGGATTGGCTCAGACGATCCAACGCTAATTAACGATGAACGCTTTGCTCCTGCTGGCGTGCTTGCACCAAAATCCAAAGCGGACTTTGCCTTTATTTTGCATGCGTTAAGTTATCTTTCAGCAAAAGGCCGCGCGGCGATTGTCTCCTTCCCCGGCATTTTTTATCGCGGCGGTGCGGAACAAAAAATTCGCCAATATTTGGTGGATAATAACTATGTGGAAACGGTGATTGCCTTAGCGCCAAATCTCTTTTTTGGCACCAGTATTGCGGTGAATATTTTGGTTCTTTCCAAACATAAACCCAATACTCAAACCCAATTTATTGATGCTAGCGGTTTATTTAAATCTGCTACCAATAACAACATTTTAGAAGAAGAACATATCAAGCAAATTCTAAAACTGTTTGCTGATAAAGAAGATGTACCGCATTTAGCCAAATCCGTGTCCTTTGAGGAAATCGTTAATAATGACTACAACCTTGCGGTGAGTTCTTACGTAGAACAAGAAGACACCCGAGAAGTGATCGATATCGATAAACTCAACGCTGAAATTAAACAAACTGTTGCTAATATCGACCGCTTACGTGCAGAAATTGACAAGATCGTAGCGGAGATTGAGGGGTAAAAAACACCATGAAAAACAACCGCACTTTTTTAGAGAAATTATTAGATGGGGCTGAGGTGAAGTGGAAGCCCTTAGGAAGGGTCACAGATATAAAAACAGGTCAGTCAGTTAGCAAAAATATTATTGCACAAAACCCTGGAATATACCCTGTCATCAACAGTGGACGTGAGCCCTTAGGATTTATTAATGAGTGGAATACTGAAAATGATCCTATTGGTATTACAACAAGAGGTGCAGGCGTTGGCTCAATTACTTGGCAAGAAGGCAAATATTTCCGAGGAAATCTTAATTATTCTGTAACAATAAAATCAGAATATGAATTAAATGTCCGCTTTCTTTACCATGTGCTGCTCCATTTTCAAAAAGAGATTCATAATTTATGCTCTTTTACAGGAATTCCAGCACTAAACGCTAGCGAGCTAAAAAAATTAGAAATCCCCATCCCCCCACTCTCCGTCCAAACCGAAATCGTAAAAATTTTGGACGCATTGACAGCGCTTACCAGCGAGCTTACCAGCGAGCTTACACTACGCCGGAAGCAGTATGAATACTATCGGGAGAAATTGTTAAGTGAAGAAGAATTAATAAGACTTGGGGCTACTGCAGAAAACTTAGGTGATGTAACATCTATATCATCAGGTGGAACTCCATCCACAAAAGAGCCTGCATACTGGGTTGGGGGAAATATTCCTTGGATAAAATCAGAGTCTTGTAAAAATAAGCTGATTGATGAAATTAAACATCATATTACAGAGATGGGATTACAAAATTCAAATGCAAAACTTCTATCTCCAAATACAACTTTAATGGCTATGGTGGGAGCTACAATTTTCAAAACAGCTTTTTTGCCTTTTGAAGCAACTACAAATCAGAACATTGCTGCAATAAAATCTAAAAACGAATTAGGTATCAAAGATAAATTTATTTTTTATTATCTTAATAATATGTATGATTTTTTTATCTCAAAACTATCTGGCTATAACATGGTGAATTTAAGCCAAATTAAAAATATTAAGATATTGCTTCCTCCACTCGAAGAACAACAACGTATCGTTTCAATCCTCGATAAATTTGAAACCCTCACAAACTCCATCACCGAAGGCTTACCTTTGGCAATTGAACAAAGCCAAAAGCGGTATGAATATTACAGAGAATTGCTATTAAATTTTGAATAAAAAACTATGCCAAAAACATTAAAAGAATGGAAAAATTTTGATGAGCAGCTTTCCCGCTTAAAAGAAAGAAAGAGGGCTTATCATTGATAACGAAACCAAGGCCTTAGGTTATTTAAAAACCATTGGGTATTATCGTTTAAGTGGCTATCTCTATCCTTTTCGTCAAAGTGATACGTGCAATTCTAAAGTGAAATTGGATAATTTTATTGATAACACGCACTTTTCAGATATTAAACAACTTTATCTTTTTGATAAGAAATTACGACAACTTGCTCTTGATGCTCTAGAAAGAATAGAGGTTGCGATGCGAGGAAGTATTGCTTACCGATTAGGTAAGTATCATCCTTTGGCGCATAAAAAAATTGAATATTTTGATGCTGAATTTAACCATTCCGACTGGCTAGAAAAACTTGAAAATCTAATTACCCGAGAAAGAAAGACCAGTTTTGTGAAACATCATTTAGAGCAATATTCAGACTTACCTATTTGGGTATGCTGTGAAATTTGGGATTTTGGTACGATGTCAAAACTTTACAGTGGCATGAAAAAAGAAGATAAAGACTATATTGCAAAAATCTATCGCTTAAAAAGCGGAAGACATTTACAAACACATCTTCACGCATTCAACGTTATTCGTAACATTTCTGCCCACTACGGAAGACTTTGGAATCGCGCAATTCCAACTAATGCAACCTTAAAAGGATTAGATGATCCAGAATGGAAAGCGTTGTCTGCTAACCAAGTATTTGTTTATTTTTGCTTGATGAAAAAAATGCTAGATATTATTTGCCCTAATTCAACTTGGGGGGAGCGTTTCTTAGCTGTGCTTGATGAATTTCCAAAAGTAAAAAATGGGACAATTTCACTAGAAGACATGGGTGTAAACATTGCACCAAAAGAATGGAAACTGTGGAAAAAAAATGGCCCCTAGCCTTGTGAGTCCAACCACTTGAGTTGGCAAAGCTAGGGGAACTGTTGATGCAAATAGTATAAAAATACGGATCCGAGGTCAAGTTCTTTAGTTAAAACTAAAGTTTTCTTGATTAATATTTAAACTATAAAAATTACTACGGGAAAATATATTCAACAAAAATAAGATTATTACTCAATAACTTATAATAACTCAAGTTATTCAGCAATGCTGATAACTGAAAAATATACTAAGGAATCACTATGACCCAATACAAAACCATCGCCGAATCCAACAATTTTATCGTTTTAGATCAATATAATAAATTTGTTGAAGAACCTAATGCAGGTTACCAAACGGAAGGGAGCCTTGAGCGAGAGTTTATTCGTGATTTACAGGCGCAAGGATATGAGTATTTACAAGGACTTAATAATCACGATGAACTGATTAAAAACTTACGGGTTCAATTACAGCGCTTGAATAATGTGGTTTTCTCTAATGCAGAATGGCGACGTTTTTTAGAGGAGTATTTGGATAAACCGAGCGATAGTCTGATTGAGAAAACCCGTAAAATTCATGATGACTATATTTATGATTTTGTGTTTGATAATGGACGCATTCAGAATATTTATCTGCTCGATAAGAAAAATCTTGCCAATAATGCCCTGCAAGTTATCAATCAATTTGAACAAACCGGCAGCTATGACAATCGTTATGATGTGACGATTTTGGTCAATGGTTTACCGCTTGTGCATATCGAACTGAAAAAACGTGGCGTGGCCATTCGTGAAGCCTTTAATCAAATTCATCGTTACAGCAAAGAAAGCTTCAATAAAGAAAATTCTCTCTTTAAATATATTCAGATTTTTGTCATTTCTAACGGCACGGATACCCGCTATTTTGCCAACACCACCAAACGCGATAAAAACAGCTATGACTTCACAATGAATTGGGCAACGGCAAAAAATACTCTGATTAAAGATTTAAAGGATTTTACGGCGACATTCTTGCAAAAACATACCCTGCTCAATGTATTGGTAAATTACTGCGTATTTGATGTTTCCGACACCCTATTGATTATGCGTCCGTATCAAATTGCTGCCACCGAGCGGATTTTATGGAAAATTAAAAGCTCATATCAGGCAAAAAATTGGAGCAATAAAGAAAGTGGCGGCTACATTTGGCACACTACCGGCTCAGGCAAAACGCTCACCAGCTTTAAAGCCGCACGCCTTGCAACGGAATTAGACTTTATTGAAAAAGTATTCTTCGTGGTAGATAGAAAAGATTTGGACTATCAAACCATGAAAGAATACCAACGCTTTTCACCTGATAGTGTAAATGGTTCGGAAAGTACGGCTGGATTAAAACGCAATATCGAAAAAGACGATAATAAGATCATTGTTACCACCATTCAAAAACTCAACAACCTGATGAAATCGGAAGATAAATTACCGATTTACGATAAACAGGTTGTGTTTATCTTTGATGAATGCCATCGTTCTCAATTTGGTGAAGCGCAAAAAAATCTAACGAGAAAATTTAAAAAATACTATCAATTTGGTTTTACCGGTACACCTATTTTTCCAACTAACGCATTAGGTGCTGAAACTACAGCGAGTGTTTTTGGCATTGAACTCCACTCTTACATTATTACTGATGCGATTCGAGATGAAAAAGTGCTGAAATTTAAAGTGGATTACAATGATGTACGGCCACAATTCAAGAACATTGAAACCGAAAAGAATCTTGAAAAACTGACCGCACTTGAGAAGAAACAAGCCTTTTTACAACCTAAACGTATTGAGCAAATTGCTCAATATGTTTTAGATAATTTTAAACAAAAGACTCATCGCTTTAATGCCGGTAATAACGGTTTTAATGCCATGTTTGCGGTAAGTAGCGTAGATGCGGCTAAAGCTTATTATCAAACGTTTAAACAGTTACAAAGTGTGGTCAAAAATCCACTTAAAATTGCAACAATCTTTTCGTTTGCCGCGAATGAAGAGCAAGATGCAATTGGGGATATTGTCGATGAAACTTTTGAAGTGGAAGCCATGAGCTCCTCGGCTAAGGAATTTTTAAAATCTGCAATTGATGATTACAACGGCTATTTTGCCACCAATTATGATGTGGATGCGAAATTGTTCCAAAACTACTATCGTGATCTCGCTAAGCGCGTTAAAAACAAAGAAGTGGATTTACTGATTGTCGTTGGAATGTTTTTAACCGGTTTTGATGCGCCAACCTTAAATACGTTATTTGTAGATAAAAACTTACGTTATCATGGTTTGATTCAAGCTTATTCTCGTACAAACCGTATTTACAACAGCACCAAAAGTTTTGGCAATATCGTCACTTTCCGTGATTTGGAACAAGATACCATTGATGCGATTACCCTTTTCGGTAAATCCAATACACGCAATATCGTATTAGAAAAAAGTTACCAAGAATATATGGAAGGCTTTACCGATGCAGGTGAAGCCCGTCGTGGATATTTAGAGGTTATTACTGAGTTGCAAGAACGCTTCCCTGATCCAGATGAAATTCAAACGGAAAAAGACAAGAAAGACTTTGTAAAATTATTTGGTGAATATTTGCGGGTTGAAAATATTCTGCAAAACTATGATGAGTTCGCGGCTTTACAAGCATTTCAATCGCTCGATACCAGCGATGCAAAAGCCATTGAAGCCTTTAAAGAAAAATATTATTTAACGGACGAAGCTTTTGCTGAAATGCAACCTATTGATATGCCAAGCGAACGTAGCATTCAAAATTACCGTTCGACTTACAACGATATTCGGGATTGGCTCCGTCGTCAAAAAGATGGCGAGGAAAAAGCAAAATCGACCATCGATTGGGACGATGTGGTGTTTGAGGTAGATTTATTAAAATCCCAAGAAATCAATCTAGATTACATCTTAGAATTGATTTTTGAACACAACAAAAAAATGAAAAATAAAGCTGAGCTGATTGATGAAATTCGAACCACAATCCGAGCGAGCCTAGGTAATCGCGCCAAAGAAAGTTTGATCGTAGATTTTATCAATCAAACGGACTTAGATAGCATAGTCGATAAAGCCGGTATTATTGAATCCTTCTTCAAATTTGCTCAAAAAGAGCAACAGAAGGAAGCTGACGAATTAATTAGCAGTGAAGGGCTGAATATTGATGCCGCGAAGCGTTATATTAACGTATCCTTAAAACGCGGATATGCCAGTGAACAAGGCACGGATTTAAATGATACCCTACCGAAAATGAGTCCGCTGAATCCGCAATATCTCACGAAAAAACAAAGCATTTTCCAAAAGATCGTTGCCTTTGTTGAGAAGTTTGTTGGGATTGGTGGCGAGGTTTAAAAAACTTAAACCGACCATATAGAATTAAAAAGGTGCAATCTATTATTGATTACACCTTTTTATTTTACCTATTTTATCAGGAATTAGAACGTTAAAACTTTATCCGCCCATAATGTCCATTCTGAAACATCATCTAAAGTACCAAGGGTCACGCCGTCAATTAATTTAGCATCTAATAAACCACGTGCTTTTACGCAGCTGGTGCATAATTTAACTTCAGCACCTTGTGCGACTAAGATGTCGATAAGCTGCTGAACGTTTGAGCCTTCATTTGGATTTTGACCTGCAATACCGCTTAAAATAGAATCCGAAAAAGCAAACACTTTAATGTTTACTTCTTTGCCGTGATCTTCTTGTAGATTAATAGCAAAACGTAATGCATTAAAGGTTTTTTCACCACCGTATGGTGAATCATTAACGATAAATAAAAGATTTTGCATGTTGCACTCCTTGTTGCATGCGATAAAAATGAAGGCGTAATAAATTACGCCTTTATGAAATCAGCCAACCCAAATGAACTTGGCTACAAACAATAAAGACACCACCCACACTGGGGCATTGATCTCACGTATTCTACCCGTACCTACCTTCATGACACAATAACTAATAAAGCCAAATGCGATACCTTCAGTAATTGAATAAGTAAATGGCATCATCGCTGCAGTGATAAAAGCAGGGGTGGCTTCGGTTAAATCATCCCAGTGTACACGAATAAGACTAGATGCCATTAAAATCCCTACATACACCAATGCCCCTGCGGTTGCATAAGCCGGCACTACACTAGCTAGTGGTGAAAAGAAAATAGTGAGCAAGAATAAAACACCGACTGTTACTGCTGTTAAACCTGTTCTACCACCGACAGAAACGCCTGCACCACTTTCAATATAGGTACTGATAGCCGATGTGCCGATATAAGAACCTACTACTGCACTCACGCTATCCACATAAAGGGCTTGTTTCATTTTCGGGAAACGACCTTTTTCATCGCTGAAACCGGCTTTATCAGTCACACCTAATAACGTGCCTGATGAGTCAAATAGGTTTACTAATAAGAAGGAGAAAATAATGCCGAGCAAAGCCGTATCTAAAGCACCCGCAATATCCACTTTACCCACAACCGCACCTAAACTTGGTGGCATCGAAACAATACCGTGGAAGATAACTTGGTCATCAATAAAAAGCGCTAAACCTGTCACTACCGCAATAGAAATTAATACACCGGAAAAAATATTGCGGGCGGCTAAGACCACGATAATGAAAAAGCCTAATACACCAAGCAAGACTTTCGGATCATGTAAATTGCCTAATGCCACTAAGGTCGCAGGATTCGCTACAACCAACCCCATATTTTTAAAGCCAATTAACGCAATAAAAAAGCCGATACCCGCACCGATTCCCACTCGTAGTGAAAGCGGAATAGACGCCATGAGCCAATAACGGATTTGGAATAAGGTAAGAACAAATAAACCAATCGAGCCCCAGAAAATAGTGCCCATACCTACTTCCCAAGAATAGCCAAGCTTGCCAACGACTACATAAGCAAAGAAGGCATTGAGTCCCATCGCAGGCGCAAGGGCGATAGGTAAATTACTGAATAATCCCATCGCAATGGTACCTAGCGCAGCGATTAAACAAGTGGTCACGAAAACAACTTGTTTATCCATTCCCGCATCACCTAATACGGATGGGTTCACAAACACGATGTACACCATGGTAAAGAAGGTGGTAATACCAGCAATAATTTCGGTTTTGGTCGTACTGCCCTTTTCTTTAATGGAAAAAAGGCGTTCAAGTAAAGATTGTTGCATTGTTTCCCCCTTAACTTAAATTAATAACCTTGGTGATAAATCGACTCAAGTAATTTCACACCTAACAAGGCAATATTGAAACGTTGCTCATCAGCTACCGTCCAAAATTCGATACCATTTTCAACCGCACTTTGTTGGCTGATATGCAATTTTACGCTTTCTTCACCATTTTCGTTTTCACCGTTAATCACAGGCGTAATAAGGCTATCGTGTAATTCAATCAATTCACTTTGTTGTGGCTGGTAATCAAATTCATAATCTGAAAGTGCGGTCACTTTTTGTGCCATACCGTAGAAGACAGGCACTTGAATTTGATGGAAAATGACATTGTCTAACTGTGGGAAGATTTTTTGTAATTGCAGGTTTAAATTAGCCGCTTGTTGTGGAAACACATCAAAGGCAAAACGGGTTTCACCTTCTTCTAATGGCATACCATTCAGTAAACGAGCGGTTTGTCCAGCAAGTTTATTCACAGTTTCACCATCTGTATAAGAAGCCGGCAAAAGTGACGTTGCAAAGACTTGAGTTAAATTTGTTTGTTGAACGATTGGTAATAGAGATAAAGCTAATTGACTCACTTGCGGATCGGGTAAACTCACAATGTTACGTTGTCTTAACTCTGTCAAATTTTCTTCATTGATTGTTGGGACAACAACAGGAACATCAGATAATGCAGAGCAAATCCCTTTTAAATCAATCACCACACAGCCACTTTCTGCAGCTTGAGCTAATAAAGGCGCTTGGTCAATTTGGCCTGCGAAGAAAAGATAATTAACGCTATCCCACTCAATCTCATCAGTGGCTAATTGAGCAACGGCTTTATTGCGAAAACGCACCGCTTGCTCTTCTTCAAAAGGATAAATTTCTACAATTGAAACCTTGCCTACATCTAGCTCACTTTGTTCAAGGGCTTCGGCAATTTTTTCACATAGATCAAATTCTGCTGCAATAGCAATATTTAGGCTTGCGTCCATTTTTCTCTCCGCTGTAAAATGTTCTGAACCGATTCATTCTACAGAAAAAAGACGCATAAATACATAAGGAAATCAGATGACACCGGCAATTGATTTACTCAAGAAAAATAAAATTCCTTTTACTCTCCATACCTATGATCATGACCCTAACAATACGCATTTTGGCGATGAAGCCGCTGAAAAACTTGGGCTTGATCCGCACCAATCTTTTAAAACACTTTTAGTCGCTGAAAATGGTGATCAGAAAAAATTAGCTTGTTTTGTGCTTTCCACGGCAAATATGTTGAATTTGAAGAAAGCGGCAAAATCAATTGGTGTCAAAAAAGTGGAAATGGCTGATAAAGATGCGGCACAAAAAAGCACGGGATATTTAGTCGGTGGCATTAGTCCATTAGGTCAAAAGAAACGTGTAAAAACAGTGATAAATTCGACCGCACTTGAGTTTGATACGATTTTTGTTTCTGGTGGAAAACGTGGATTAAGCGTCGAATTAGCGCCTCAAGATTTGGCTAAATTACTGAATGCCGAATTTGTCGATATCATTGACGAAGAATAGAAAAAGAAAAGCCCGATTAACTCGGGCTATTATTTTTATATGATGTTGTGTTTATTTGAATTAGAAACTTGATGTATCTTGGAATAAGCCAACTTTTAAATCAGTTGCGGTGTAGATAACGCGACCATCTACTTCCACTTCACCGTCAGCCATTCCCATCACTAATTTGCGATTAATTACGCGTTTCATATTGATGCGATAAACCACTTTTTTCGCGGTTGGTAAGATTTGTCCGGTAAATTTCACTTCACCTACGCCTAATGCACGGCCTTTACCTTTACCGCCTACCCAGCCAAGGAAGAAACCGACTAATTGCCACATCGCATCTAAACCTAAGCAGCCTGGCATGACTGGGTCACCAATAAAGTGGCAACCGAAAAACGGTAAATCTGGATGAATATCTAATTCCGCTTCAATATACCCTTTACCAAACGCACCGCCGTCTTCGGTCATTTTTACAATACGATCCATCATCAACATCGTTGGTGCTGGAAGTTGCGGGCCTTCTTTACCAAATAATTCACCACGACCAGAAGCTAATAAATCTTCATAGGTATAGCTGCTTTTAATGTTTGGTGTACAGGTGTTTTCCATTTTTTATTTCCTTGTATATATAGTTTTGCTTGGTTACAACCAATAAGTGAGGATTCTATGGGGATTTATAAGAAATGTAAACAGCGAACACTTGTTAGCTCAACTTGTCGGATCAGTCAGTGAAATTAAGATAAAAGAAAAGCGAACACAAGGTTCGCTTTTAAGAAATTAAGATTTAAAGAAATCTAACCAGCTTTTTTTCGGCGTTTCCGAACGGAAAGCAATTCGATTTTGAATTAAACGCGCAATAGGCTCTTTGCCCTTCGCATATTCTTCTTTCTCTTCCAATAAATCGCGGTCAAATAGGATTTTAGCTGTTTGATAAATATCTTCGACTTGATAAATAAAGAATTGCTCATTTTTCACCGCCTCAACCACTTCGTCAGATAAACTTAATTGCTGAATTGTTGTTGTAGGAATAATCACCCCTTGTTTACCTGTTAAACCACGACGTTGGCAAATAGTGAAAAAGCCTTCAATTTTGTCATTCACTCCACCTACTGCATGCACTAAACCAAATTGGTCAATGGTCCCTGTAATAGCAATATTTTGTGGCAACGGCAAATCAGATAAGGCGCTGACTAATACAGAGAAAATGGCTAAAGACGCACTGTCACCATCAATTTCACCATAGGACTGTTCAAATACTAAAGAAGCAGAAAATGGTAACTGTGATGGCAACTCTAAGATACTTGCCAAACACGCTTCTGAAATCATCATGCCTTTCCCGTGGAGGTTGCCCGCTAATTCATTTTTACGCTCCACATCCACGACCTCACCATCACCAAACTGCACTAAACAGCTGATGCGAGAAGGTTCACCGAAACAAACGGGGGTACCAGG
>ENA-OWLI01000137-OWLI01000137.1-metagenome-genome-assembly--contig:-NODE-137-length-12978-cov-8.255204_pt1 | contig 12978 bp, 13 predicted proteins | sample MGYA00245346_ERZ651096 | MGnify/ENA primary metagenome ERZ651096 (study PRJEB26857, sample SAMEA4031766) | metagenome | biome: human; feature: oral; material: saliva | place: Philippines | collected 2014...
TCCGATCTCCATGTCGAAGGGTTTGACGATGTAGTCGTCTGCGCCGCCGTCTAGGCCGTTGAGGCGGCTGTGCAAATCATCGCGCGCGGTTACGATTAAGACGGGAACGGTACAGCCGCCGCTGCGGATTTGCGCCAATACGTCCAAACCGTCTTTGCCGGGTAAACCCAAATCCAAGAGCAGCAAATCGTATGCCTGCGCCGCCACTGCAGCGGCAACTTCCGAACCGCGGCTGACCCAATCGACAGCGTAGCCGGTGTCTTTCAGGTTGGCACTGACGGCTTGGGCAATCATGGCATCGTCTTCAACCAATAATACGCGCATGGAAGTTCTCCGGAGGATGGGTGGATAGTGATTATAACCGCACTCAATTAGTAAAAATTTAGGAACTGTCGCAAAACTGATTTTTTGCAAAAGATGAGGCCGTCTGAAATTTCGTTTTTCAGACGGCCTGTATGCTTTCATCCCGATTATTTAGGGTTTTTCTCAATCAAGGCAACCAATTGGTCGATATAGCCTTGAACAAATCCACGCGCAGATTCGATGAGCTGGCCGTTGTCGTCAAACAGGGTAGGCGAGTTGCCGAGGAACACCTCCGGCTGGCCGGTCAGCGGCATATCGAAATACGAAAGGGCAAGGCGCAGATTTTTTTGCGCGCTATAGCCGCCCATTTTACCGACTGAATGGCTGATGATGCCGGCCGGTGTTTTTTTCCAGGCAACATCGGCATTGGGTTTGGAACCGATGTCGATGGCGTTTTTCAGACAGGCCGGGACGGTGCGGTTGTTTTCGGAAGTCACGAACAATACGCCGGCCGAAGCTTTGATGGTCTCGCGGAATTCGGTATAGCTGGACGGAGTAGGGAAGTCGGTAACGGCAGGATCGTCGTAGTCGAAGTTGTATAAAGGCAAATGGCCGATTTCGACGATTTGCGCTTCGTAGCCTTCGGGGAACATGGAAATGACGTTTTGTGCGACTTTTCGTGCAAACGAGCCTTTACGCAGGCTGCCGACCAAGATGCTGACTTTCTTTGACATGTTTTTCTCCTGTTTAATAATAAAAATAAAAACGATTCTAAATTTTAGTGTTATCTGGGGAAGCGGTCAAGGTTTCAGACGGCCTGTCAAAACGGTTTATGCTAAAATAACGGTTTTGCTGATATTTCAAATTATTATGCACGCTTCTGATTTGCAAGAGGGCGAAACGGCGCACGAATACTATGCCGACAACCCCGACTTTCCTGCTAAAACCATTGTCGCCACTTTATTCATCGGCGCATTTTTCGGCTATCTCAACGACACGTTGCTGAATGTCGCGCTCACGCCGATTATGAAGGATTTTGGTGTCGATAAGGCCACGGTCCAATGGCTGACGACGGGCTTTTTGCTGGTCATGGGGGCATTTACGCCGATTACGGCAGGCGTGATTCAATGGTTTGAAACGCGCAAAATGGTGCTGTTTACGCAGGCAACGTTTTTAGCAGGCTCGCTGATTTGCGCGTTTGCGCCGACTTTCGGGATTTTGATCGCGGGGCGGATGGTGCAGGCGGTGTCTGCCGCGTTTTTTGTACCACTCCTGTTTAACGGCATTTTGTCGATTTACCCGCCGAACAAACGTGGAACAGCGATGGGCGTGATTACCATGATGTTCACCGCCGCGCCCGCGATGGGTCCGACGCTGTCGGGCATCATCATCGACCACACGCATTGGCGCGTGCTGTTCGGCTTTACCGCGCCGTTTATGCTGGTGGCGATGGTGCTGGTGGGCAAATATTTGACGGTCAATTTGAGCAACATCAGCCGTCCGAAAATCGATATATTGTCGGCTGTGCTGTCGATTGCGGGCTTCGGCGGTCTGGTTTATGCGAGCAGTAATTTTGCCCATATGCCGCTGGTGGAATTTGTCCTGCTTTTTACCGCTTCCGTTGTTTTGGTGGGTTGGTTTGTGCACCGTCAGTTCCGTTTGGCTACGCCGTTGTTGAACCTTCGTGCGTTTGAATATAAGCAGTTCCGCCACTGCGTCGTGATTCAGGCGGGCGCGGTGTTCCTGTTTTTGGGTTTGGAACTGATGATGCCGATGTACACGCAGCAGGTACTGATGCTGACCGGTACGGCAACCGGCCTGATTCTGATGCCCGCGAGTATCGCCCAAGCGGTTGCCGCGCCTTTGTTCGGCAAATTGTTGGACAAAAAGGGCGGACGCTTTGTCGTTTTGCCGGCAACAGTGATGCTGGTGGTGTCGCTGGCGATATTGTGGCTGTTTTTGCGGATTGATACGCAAGTGGTGATGTTGACGGCGATGTTCACGCTGATGGCGGTGTCCGTCTCCGCTTGTGTAACGGGAGAAACCCATGGTTTGAACGCGTTGCCGAAAACGCTCAATCCACACGGCGCGGCGATTCTGACCACCATCAACCCGATTGCCGGTGCCATCGGCGCGGCGTTTTTTGTCGGTGCGACCAATATCGGCGAGAAACTTTCCAGTGCAGATATGCCGCAACAGGCAATGCTGGACGGTATCCATTTGGCGATGGGTTGCGCTTTGGTTGTCGGTGTCGTGGTCGTCATGTTTGCTTTGCGTTTGGAAGCGCATCAGAAATAAATAAAAGGCCGTCTGAAACGTTCAGACGGCCTAAGTACCTCATTAGAATTTATAAGATTTTTGTAACACAATGAAGTTGAAAAGAATTTTATCAATCGGCCTGATGATGGTGGTTTGTCCGTCATGGGCTTTGGATTTTGGGCGTATTCCTGAAAATGAGATTTCTGTTTATGTGCAGGAATTGGACAGCGGCAAAGTGATTGCCGAACACCGTGCCGATGAATTGCGCAATCCTGCTTCGACCATGAAGCTGGTAACGGCGTTTACCGCGTTTCGTATGCTGGGCGGCGATTATCGTTGGAAAACCGAGTTTAAAACCAACGGCCCAATCAAAGGCGATACGTTGAAGGGTAATGTGTATTGGGTGGGGAGCGGCGATCCTGTGTTTGACCAGCATGATTTGGTGCAAATGCAGCAACAGATGCGCGATAAGGGCATACGCCATATCGACGGACATCTGATACTCGACCGCAGCCTGTGGGGCGATGTGAAGAATCCGGATGATTTTGCTTCCGATTCTGCCGAAAGCTTTATGACGCCGCCCGATCCCAATATGTTGGCGTATAAAACCGTTGGACTCCGTGCTGAAAAAGAAGAAGACGGAAGCTTGGTCATCCGTACCAATCCGCCGCTGCCGAATCTGAGCATTCAAAACAAATTGACGCTTGAGAATAAAGAAGGGAAGTGCGGTGTTTTAAAAAACCACATGAAGACTTCCTATAAAAACAATACGCTGACCGTATCGGGCAAGCTGCCGGAAAGCTGCTTGGGTCAAGAGCTGTATCTGAATATGTACAGCATGAAAGAATATGTCGGCAAAAGTTTTGTAAACCAATGGCGTCAACAAGACGGTACGGTTTCAGACGGCCTGACGACAGGTGTCGCGCCTCATGATGCGCATGTGTTGGCAAGCCATCTATCCAAACCGCTTACCGATATCCTCACCGATATGAACAAGCATTCCAATAATCTGATTGCCCGTTCGGTTTTCCTTAAATTTGCCGGAAACATGCCTGATTACAAGCTGGCGCAGACTAAGGCCGCGTCTATCGTAAAAAGCGAGCTGGCGGTTGCCGGTATCAATACGGAAGGGCTGGTGTTGGAAAACGGCTCAGGCCTGTCCCGCGTAGAACGGCTCAATGCGCGAATGATGGCGCAAATGTTGGAAAAAGCTTACTTCAGCCCGTTTAAAAACGAGTTTATCAGTACACTGCCGATTGCCGGTAAAGACGGCACGCTTAAAGCACGCTTGAAACAGCCCGGTGAAAACCTGCGCCTTAAAACCGGTACGCTTAAAGATGTCCGTGCGCTGGCAGGGTATTGGTTGGGCGAAAAGCCGTTGCTGGTTGTCGTCATTATCAACAGCCAAAAATCAACCGATTATTTACGCGACTTGGATAAACTGGTATCTAAAATTGTTCAGCCCGGTGGCGAACATTGGATTGATGCTAAGGCTTCCTGCATGATTAGGTATCAGGCTTGATAAGCTAAAAAAGGCCGTCTGAAAATGTATTGACGTTTTCAGACGGCCTTTGTGTAAGAAGAGGAGGCAAGTATTTATGTCTATTTTGAAAGATGATCTAGGGATTTGATGAATAAGCGTTTGGTGTGAATCAGCTTGAGGCGGATGGTCTTTCAGGATTCAAACCATATGTCTGCTTTATTGTGCTGTCCTGTTTATACTATCTAAAAAGCTCGATTTTTTATAAAAAGGCATAGGGTACAGACGAAAAAATACCGGTAAAAACCGGTATTTTTTATTTTTAACTTGATGGCGCGGCGGACGGGGCTCGAACCCGCGACCCCCGGCGTGACAGGCCGGTACTCTAACCAACTGAGCTACCACCGCGCATCCATTGTCTGTGACAATGAAAAGGAAAGTGGTGGGTGATGACGGAGTCGAACCGCCGACATTCTGCTTGTAAGGCAGACGCTCTACCAACTGAGCTAATCACCCGATAAGCTGACATTAAATCAAAAAATCAGGCTACGCGCAAGATTTTTATTTAAATAAAAATATATCCCATTGAAAGAATATAGAATATTTTATTTAACCGCAAAAAACACCATTATGCCTATCCATCAATCAAAAATCAAATGTCCCAATTTATCCGCTTTAGTATGCAAATAACGTTCATTTTCCACATTTTCGCCGACATGTAATGCAATCCGTTCGACCACATTAATGCCGGAATCTTTCAACGTTTGGATTTTTTCAGGATTATTGGTCAACAATCTGACCTCCCGAATATGCAGATAATCATAAATCTGCTTGGCCAAAGTGAAGTCGCGCGCATCAACAGGAAGGCCGAGCGCTACATTGGCCTCAACCGTATCCAAGCCCTGATCTTGCAAACGATACGCACGGATTTTGTTTATCAAACCAATGCCCCTACCTTCTTGGCGCAAATATACGATAACGCCACGCCCTTCTTTTTGAACGGCCTGCATCGCCGCTTGAAGTTGAGGACCGCAATCACATTTCACCGAAAATAAAGCATCGCCGGTCAAGCACTCGGAATGAATACGCGACAACACAGGCTGGCCGTCTGAAACATCGCCCATCGTCAATGCGACATGTTCCTGACCACCCTCTTCTTCAAAGCCGTGCATGGTAAATTCGCCCCATTCCGTAGGCAAACGGCATGACGCGACAAACTTCAAGGCGTTACTCATTTTCCGCTTCCTCGTTTTCAGCCACGCCCAACAGATTTTTCAAAGAATCCGACAGAGCCAAGGCAAGGGCAATCCAAGCCACCAATACTTCATCGGGCGCGCCGTCTTTGACATCAAACTCAGCATGTACCACACCCAAAACCGCACCGCTGGGCATACAGACAGGAACAGAAATCTGACTCAAACCGGGATGATTGCGCTCGGCCGACAATTCACCAATTTCCTGCCAATACGCCACATTCTGACAAACATTCATCCAACCGCTTTGCGCCGTACGCACAGCCAAAAAAGCCTGTCCGGCCTGCTCGTCGATTGGAATCACATTTTCCAACGGCACGCCCCAACGGCTCAATCGAACCAGCGACAACGCGCCATCTTTCGGAAATGCTGTATAAACCGCTGAACTTTTCAAATGCTCGGTGCGCTCGGCAACCGAATCCAAAGCCATAAAAATCTGTTTCAGCAACAATTCATGTTCGGCATCAACATAATCCGCCAACTGCCAACCGTCTTCAGACGGCCACAACATCGAACGCTCGACCGAAGCATTGCCCATTTTAATCACAGCCTGGGCAGTCAAATAAGCAACATGTATCTCATCCGCAGGCAACTTCAAACCTTGCGTCTGCAAAAAATCTTTAATCAATAAAGCAGGCATCTGCCCTTCCTCACCAATAGTAAAGTTGAGGCCGTCTGAAAACAAACCCTGCTTTCAGACGGCCGGAATAAACCATTATATAAGGGATAAACCGAAAAATTCAAGCAAACAAGACTTTGCGCCCCCATTAATCTTGTGTATAATCCACGATTCAAATTAGTGCGGACGTGGCGAAATTGGTAGACGCACCAGATTTAGGTTCTGGCGCCGAGAGGTGTGAGAGTTCGAGTCTCTCCGTCCGCACCACCCAACCCCTTTACGGGGCTTTTTTTTCGTCTAATCAAATCTAACGCAATAATCAAGATTCAATACTGGTAAGGCTTTCAGGCCAATAACCCCCCTGCCAAGTGTCTAAATACCCCCAATGCCGTTTAATTGAGTAAACCCAAAAATGGGGGTATGATTCGGGGCATCTGACAATACCCCAAAAAACATACCCCCAATGCCCCTGAACGACCGCCAAATCAAAGCCGCCAAGCCGTCTGATACTGGAAAGAAAATCAAGTTATTTGACGGGGGCGGCTTATATCTTGAAGTTACACCAGCGGGCGGGAAGGTATTCCGTCTGAAATACCGTATAGATGACAAAGAGAAAACTCTTACTATCGGGAAATATCCGACCGTTTCACTGGTAGAAGCCCGCCAAGCCGCCGAAAACGCCCGCCGCATGATTGCACAAGGGCAAGACCCATCAGCAATGAAGCAACAGGCCAAACAGGAGCGCAAAACGGCCTTACTGAATACCTTTGCCAACGTTACTAAGGCATGGCATGAGAAAACCACCAAGCGCAAAAGCTGGAAGCCTAATCATGCCGCCCGTGTTTTGCGGTACTTTGAAACAGATGTTTTCCCGATTATTGGGGAAATGCCTATAAACAAAATCGGGAAAAAAGAGATAAAGGCCGTATTGGATAAAGTAACAGAGCGGGGCGTATCGGAAACCGCCGAAAAAATCAGGCAATGGATAGGCGCAGTGTTTACCTATGCCGGCTATGAAGAATTGACCGACCGAAACCCTGCCGCGTTACTGAAAGGCTATATAGAGCCAACAGAAAGCAAAAGAATGCCCGCCCTGCCCCGTGAAGAATTGCCGGAGTTTTACCGCCGCCTGATACTGGCAGATTGTGAGCAACAAAACAGAATTTGCGTAATGTTGATTATGCTTTGCTTTGCCCGAAACAAAGAGATACGCGGCGGCCAATGGCAGGAAATCGACTTTAAGCGCAAAACATGGACGATTCCCGCTAATCGTATGAAACGGCCACGAGAGCACACAATCCCCTTGTCTGATTGGGCGATTGAGCTATTAAACGAACTACACGCCATAACCGGCGAAACGCCCTTTCTATTTCCCAGTCCTAAATCCAAAACTGGTTACATCAGCGAAAACACAGCGGGCAAAATCATCAACGGCATGGGTTATTACGGGATAGCAACCCCGCACGGTTTCCGCTCGCTTGCAAGCAGTGTTTTGAATGAACAAGGCTTCAACCCTGACGCAATAGAGCGACAACTTGCCCACATTGAGAACAACAAAATCCGCGCCGCCTATAACCGCGCCGATTATCTGAATGAGCGCGCAGAGTTTATGCAATGGTATAGCGACTATTTACGGGAGCGATACAACCAAGCATTACAGATGATTCAAAAAGACAAGGCAGATTAAAAAATCCCTATGCGCGTGAGTAAATATACTGGTTACACTGGTTACCACAAAACTTTACAAATATAACTATATGAATATAAATATAAATACAAAGAAAAAGCGGTAACCAGTTAACGTAAATTTACTGGTTACCAACTGGTTACCACTGGTTACCATTTATACAAGAAAGAAATTAACCCTATGAAATACAGTGCATTAGATGTTTTGTTTTCGTTTGACCGCTTGGCCGTAGAAAACATAGAGCTTGAGACCGGCACGGATCAACACGCAACAGAGGCCGGTATGTGAGCATAACGGCATTAGTCCGATAAATCCGTTTAGGAGGATTTAGAACAATGAGCCTTATTCAGAAAGAATTAAAAAGAGAGAGCAGCCTATATATTTCATTTGAGAACATTTTGAAATATATTCAAAAAGCAGACGGGGGAGAAGCCGATTTAGCTGATGTAGCAAGATTCTTGCTGATGGATTATGAAAAGAAATTTGATGCCGGGATAGTGCTTTTAATCGATGACTACGAGTTTGAGGGAGAAATGATAGATGATAATGCATATATGCTAAATTCTACTCAAACCGAATATAGTAAAAGCGGAGTAGCTAATCCATTCCGTCTTTATTTAGAAGACATGGCTAAATATGGCTTAGAAACGGAAGAATATTTTGGTACGAATTATTATTTAGAAAAGCACTTAGTAATTCAATATGCGGCTGACATTCTTAGAAAAGATTATTCCAGCCTCCCTGATATTGATGAGGTTTTAGAAGAAATACAAAGAGAAAACAAAGAAAATAGAAAGGTTAATGATAATGTCATGCTTGAGTTATTTGGAATCGATAATGATGAAAGCAAGCAAGAAAGTTATATTTCTTTTCATGAGCAACCATTATCTTTAAAACTTGCTAATAATGCCTTTTCGAGATTTTGGGGAAATGCAAACCCAGCGGAAAAAGACACACAGCCAAATAATTCAGATATTGCTAAATGGGTAATTGAGCAATCAGGAGGGAAAATCACGCAAACAATGGCAGATAAAATAGCGCAAATCATTCGCCCTGAATGGGCGGCAACGGGAAGAAAACCCGAAAAATAAAAAAAGGTAATCTATCTTTCCAGCCTTTATTTATAAGGCTTTCAACAAGCGGAATCAGGTCAAGTTAAATCCTGATTCCGTTTTTTTGTTTGCCCGTCTTTCGCAAAATACACCCACCTAAACCACACGAACGAAAGGCAAAGCATATGAATACTGTATTACGAGTAAACGATACCGCCCGCGTTATGGGTGTTTCACGAGCGACTATCTGGAATTGGGCAAACCCTAAGAGCCGCCATCACCGCCCTGATTTTCCTAAGCCTATCAAACTTTCAGACAACATTACCGGCTGGCTTTCCAGTGAGATTGAAGAGTATCTCAACAAACTGGCAGCCAAGCGCGAAGAGTAGGAGTTTTCGTACCAATACGCGCGCGCGCGCGAAGAATCGGCGGGAATATATCCCGTTAGTCAAAATAAAACCGCCTGAATAGGGGTCTATTCAGACGGCACGGAGAAAAAAATCTGATGAAAACTGATTATACCAACCACAAGCCCAAAACGCCAAGCCAAAGAGAGCGCATTTTAGCCCGATTGAGAAAAGGGAGCGTTACATCATGGGAGCTGGCACAGATGGGCATACTTAGCTATAACACGCGCATTATGGAGCTTCGCAGAGCGGGGCATGAAATCATAACCGTGATGGAAGAAGTGCAAAATCAATTCGGGGAGACCGTGAAATGCGGGCGGTTTTCTTTGCTGGTGTCGGAAAGGAGCAAGTCATAACGCCGTCTAACCCCGTAAAAATCATTTGACAGATTGAGCTTTGGGAAGCAGAATTAAGTTTCTCTCTCAAATCGTATAGCCCAAATCAGCAGGGTAACGCTGATTTTTTATCGCCATTTTCTCTTATGGCGTTTGAAGCCTATTCACAGGCTTTGGACGGCATATCAAAGTTTATGGCGGTGTGTGGTAACGGTAACGTCCACGCCTGACTATACGCAGGAGAGAGCACCGCCCCCTATTTTGGGCATTTCTCAAATCTCGAACGTATAGGAGCATTTCAAATGCAACGCGATTTTTCTCAAGCAGTACCATCAACCCAAAACATTCAAAACCAAGCCCAAACAGTAACCATCCCCCGCGAGCTGGCAAACGACGCAGCAGACGCCTGCTTTTACGCAGACCGCGCATGTGAAAACCTTGCCGCCATCCTCAGTGCGGCCGAAATCCTTGCCGATATTGCTACCGACCAACAGACGGAGCAGGGAAAACGGCACGCCCTTTCTTTAGCCGTACGAGACCTTATCAAAACCGCCAAAAACGAAGTGGAGACACTGGCAGAGTTTCACCCTTTCAGCCTGTTTGAAACGTCAGCGAATTTGAATGACGAAATCTTCAACCAAATCCACAGCCAAACACGCGGCGCGAAATAAACCCCAAACCCCGTAAAACCTAAACCGCCATGCCGCCTATTTCAGACGGCATAGGGCAAACTTCGCCCTAGTGTTTTCATAACTTATTGATTTTATTAGATTCATGTTTTGAAGCACTGGAGGCAGAGCAAAGGATAAAACCATGAAACAGACCATTAAATCCGACCGTTTCCGCCGGTATTTAAACCGCGCCTTGCTGGTGTTTTGGGTGTTGCTTTTGGCTTTGGTAGTCCGAGCCTGTAACCAGCCCGCCCACGCCGACACGGAGCAACTGGAGCAGGAAACGCCCGCGATATGGGAAACCGACCCGACCGCCGGAATTGTTTTAGAACCAGTATCAGAGGAGGCAGAGTAATGAAAACCATCATGGATAAGCTGGCAAACCAACTAAACAGCAAAGAAAAGGCAATCGCAGCGGTGGACGTTATAAGCACCATCTTGCTGATTGTGAATGACGGAGCAAGCCAAAAAGAGGCGATTCATACCGTATCAGTCATAGCCCGCGAAGCTATGGACAGATTCGAGGAGGTAGGAAAATGAAACCAACATACAAAGAAATCAGAGCAGCCGCGCAATACCGCTGGCCGGAAATTCACGCTGCCATCGGCATAGACCCGCGATACCTGAAAAACAAACACCAGCCCTGCCCCGCGTGTGGAGGGAAAGACCGCTTCAGATATGACGACAAGGACGGAAACGGCACATTCATTTGCAGCCATTACAACAACGGCGCGGGCGATGGTTTCGGCTTGGTAATGCACTATTTGCAATGCGACTTTCAGACGGCCTTAAAGCAGGTTGTAGGCGTTTTAGGCATGGACAATGCAAACCCTTTGCCGATACCGCCAACACGCCCACAAGCGCAGCCACGCCCCGAAAAAGACCAAATCGAGAAACTGGCCGCATTGTGGAGAAGCACAGAACCTATCCGCCCTGATTCCCCTGTTATCCAGTATCTGAAATCACGCGGTTTGGAGATGGCGCATTTACCCGAAAACGTCCGTTTTCTACCTGAAAAAGACTATTGGACAACAGGCGAGGATAAGCCGCTTCTACTTGGTAGTTTCCCCTGTATGGTTTGCGCTATCCGCGATATGGACGAGGAGCTTCAAGGCTTGCACCTTACCTATCTTCAGACGGCCTATGACAAGCCATGCGGAGAGGACGGACTACACGCCCCACGCTATCAGAAACTGGCAATCAAACACCCTGAAACGGGCGAAGCATTACCGGCCAAGAAAATGCGAAACCGTAAGCAAGGCAGCATATCGGGGCAAGCCGTCCACTTGTTCCCGATTCCTGAAAACGGACGGCTTGTCATTGCAGAGGGAATAGAAACCGCCCTTGCCGCCCGTGAATTGTACAAGGCTTACGATTGGGGCTTATACGCCGCCTTGAGCGCAAACAGCATGGCAAATTTTCAGTTTTTGAACGGTATAAAAGAGATTGCGATTATTGCCGATAACGACACGCCCCGCCCCATTGGTTACAGAGCCGCTTATGACTTGGCAATGCGAGCCTTTAAGCAAGGAATCAAGACGAGCATATGGCAAAGCAAAACAGCAGGCTATGACGCATTGGACGAACTGAACGAGAAAAAGCGATCAGGCAATCATTTCGGAGGACAAACAGCATGAAAAATACCGAAACAGCGAAGCAGGAAAACACCAAAGACTACAACCTTGAGAATATCGAGCCATTCCGCCCACACCCACGCTTTGACACCGATAATCGGGGCGTATGGTGGATAAACGTTAGAACCGACAAAGACGGAGATATTGTCGAAGCAGAGCCGCTATTGCTTTCCGACCCTATCGACATTATCGGCACGGGGCAAGACAACGATGGCGCGTATTATCGGATTATCAAATTCAAAGACAAAATCACACGCCAACAAAAGACCGCCGCCCTACCACAAGCAGAAATAGGCACAGTTCAAGGCTGGCAGCGTTTGCAGAATTTCGGCCTAGTCATCATGAGCGGGCGGGCAAAAAGGGAAAGACTGGCAGACTATTTGCAGAAAGAGGGAAGCCCGACAGCCTTTACCATTACCGACCGCGCAGGCTGGAACGGGGAAGCCTATATACTGGCAGGCGGGGAAGCCGTTAACGCAGACGGCGCAAACATTCTATACAACGGAGACACCAGCCAAAAAGACGGTTACACAGAAAAAGGCAGCCTCGAGGAATGGCAGGAACAGGCCGCGCGATATGCAGAGAGCAATAGCCGCCTATGCCTTGCACTAGGTTTAAGCATGGCCGCGCCATTCTTGGCACTTTTGAACGAAGAGGGAGGCGGTTTCCATTTAGCGGGCGATTCATCAAAAGGCAAAACAACCGCCGCGCGGCTTGCCTTGAGCGTATGGGGCGACCCTGAAACCACTAAAGGCAATTGGGATACTACCACGCTTGGCTTGCAGAATTTAGCTTTAGCCCGTAATGACGGCTTGCTGGTGTTAGATGAAATCGGCCAATCAGCCGACCCGCGAAAAATCCCGCAAATGGTTTACAGCGTAATCAACGGCGTATCAAAAACACAAGGGGCGAAAGATGGCGGCAACCGTAGGCAGAAAACATGGCGTAATCTGATACTTTCAACCGGCGAAATAAACCCCGAGAGCCTGATAGGAGACCGCGCCCAATGGAAAGCGGGTAATCATGTTAGGTTACCTGACATACAGGCAGAGGCAAGATACGGCATATTTGACACGTTGCACGGCTTCGCAGATGGCGCGAAACTGTCGGAGCATATCAACCAAGCCACAGCCAAGCAGCGAGGAACAGCAGGGCGCGCCCTGATCCGCCAAATCCTCAAAGACGGAAAAGAAGCCGCCGCCCAAGCCGTAGAAGCCCGCCGCGACCAATTCCTTGAAACCTTGCCGCCAATGGAGGGACAGGCGCGAAGAATTGCCC
>ENA-OWLI01000138-OWLI01000138.1-metagenome-genome-assembly--contig:-NODE-138-length-12945-cov-5.816137_pt1 | contig 12945 bp, 11 predicted proteins | sample MGYA00245346_ERZ651096 | MGnify/ENA primary metagenome ERZ651096 (study PRJEB26857, sample SAMEA4031766) | metagenome | biome: human; feature: oral; material: saliva | place: Philippines | collected 2014...
CCGTTAAAGGTGGACTTTCAGTAGAATTTGAAGGTGTTCGTGGATTCATCCCAGCTTCAATGTTGGATACTCGTTTCGTACGTAACACTGAGCGTTTTGTAGGTCAAGAATTTGATGCTAAAATCAAAGAAGTTGACGCTAAAGAAAACCGCTTCATCCTTTCACGTCGTGAAGTTGTTGAAGCAGCTACTGCAGCAGCTCGTGCTGAAGTATTCGGTAAATTGGCTGTTGGTGATGTAGTAACTGGTAAAGTTGCACGTATCACAAGCTTCGGTGCTTTCATCGACCTTGGTGGTGTTGACGGATTGGTTCACTTGACTGAATTGTCACATGAACGTAACGTATCACCAAAATCAGTTGTAACTGTTGGTGAAGAAATTGAAGTGAAAATCCTTGATCTTAACGAAGAAGAAGGACGTGTATCACTTTCACTTAAAGCAACAACACCTGGACCATGGGATGGCGTTGAGCAAAAATTGGCTAAAGGTGATGTAGTAGAAGGAACAGTTAAACGTTTGACTGACTTCGGTGCATTTGTTGAAGTATTGCCAGGTATCGATGGACTTGTTCACGTATCACAAATTTCACACAAACGTATTGAAAATCCTAAAGAAGCTCTTAAAGTTGGTCAAGAAGTTCAAGTTAAAGTTCTTGAAGTTAACGCAGATGCAGAGCGCGTATCACTTTCTATCAAAGCTCTTGAAGAGCGTCCAGCTCAAGAAGAAGGACAAAAAGAAGAAAAACGTGCTGCTCGTCCACGTCGTCCAAAACGTCAAGAAAAACGTGATTTCGAACTTCCAGAAACACAAACAGGATTCTCAATGGCTGACTTGTTCGGTGATATCGAACTTTAATCAAATTGAAAATTCATAAAATCCTTTGTTTTCTAAACAAGGGATTTTTCTTTTGTCTGTAAGCCTTTTTTGATATAATAGTTCTATGTTAGAATCAGAAAAACAATCACGTTATCAAATGTTAAATGAAGAGCTCTCTTTTTTATTGGAAGGTGAAACCAATGTTTTGGCTAATCTTTCCAACGCCAGTGCTCTTCTAAAATCACGCTTTCCTAATACCGTATTCGCAGGCTTTTATCTGTTTGATGGAAAGGAATTGGTTTTAGGTCCCTTCCAAGGAGGCGTTTCCTGCATCCGTATTGCACTAGGCAAGGGTGTTTGTGGGGAGGCGGCTCATTTTCAGGAAACTGTTATTGTTGGAGATGTAAGGACTTATCCCAACTATATTTCTTGTGATAGTAGCGCTAAAAGTGAAATTGTTATTCCGATGGTTAAGAATGGTCAATTACTTGGAGTTCTGGATCTGGATTCTTCAGAGATTGATGATTATGATGCTATGGATCGAGATTATTTGGAACAATTTGTCGCTATTTTGCTTGAAAAGACAGAATGGGACTTTACAATGTTTGGGGAGAAAGCCTAATGTATCAAGCACTTTATCGAAAATATAGAAGTCAAAACTTCTCCCAGTTGGTTGGACAGGAAGTTGTGGCTAAGACTCTTAAACAAGCAGTGGAGCAAGAGAAAATAAGTCATGCTTATCTTTTTTCTGGTCCTCGTGGAACGGGAAAAACTAGTGTGGCTAAGATCTTTGCCAAAGCTATGAACTGTCCAAATCAAGTGGGTGGTGAACCTTGTAATAACTGCTATATTTGTCAGGCAGTGACGGACGGTAGTTTAGAAGATGTCATCGAAATGGATGCGGCCTCTAATAATGGGGTAGATGAAATTCGTGAAATTCGTGATAAATCTACCTACGCCCCTAGCTTTGCTCGTTATAAGGTTTATATCATAGATGAGGTTCACATGCTGTCTACAGGGGCTTTTAATGCCCTTCTAAAGACGCTGGAAGAGCCAACACAGAATGTGGTCTTTATTTTAGCTACAACGGAATTGCACAAGATTCCTGCTACGATTCTATCCCGTGTGCAACGTTTTGAATTTAAATCAATTAAAACACAGGATATTAAGGAACATATCCACTATATCTTAGAAAAAGAAAATATCAGTTCTGAACCAGAGGCTGTGGAAATCATTGCTAGACGAGCTGAAGGTGGAATGCGAGATGCCTTGTCTATTTTGGATCAAGCAATAAGTTTGACACAGGGAAATGAGCTGACGACTACTATCTCTGAAGAAATTACTGGCACCATTAGTCTATCAGCCTTGGATGATTATGTGGCTGCCTTGTCTCAACAGGATGTTCCCAAAGCATTAGCTTGTTTAAATCTTCTTTTTGACAATGGTAAGAGCATGACTCGTTTTGTGACCGACCTTTTGCACTATTTAAGAGATTTGTTAATTGTTCAAACAGGTGGAGAAAACACTCATCATAGTCCAGTCTTTGTAGAGAATTTAGCACTTCCTCAAGAAAATCTGTTTGAAATGATTCGCTTGGCGACAGTCAGTTTAGCAGATATTAAGTCTAGTTTGCAGCCCAAGATTTATGCTGAGATGATGACCATCCGTTTGGCGGAGATTAAGCCTGAACTAGCTCTTTCAGGAGCGGTTGAAAGTGAAATTGCTGCACTGAGACAAGAAGTGACGCGTCTCAAACAAGAACTCGCAAATGTAGGAACTACACCCAAGCCAACTAGTCCGGCGCCTAGTCGCCCAGCAGCGGGTAAGACAGTCTATCGTGTGGATCGCAATAAAGTGCAATCTATCTTACAAGAGGCCGTTGAAAATCCTGATTTAGCACGTCAAAATCTGATTCGTTTACAAAATGCCTGGGGAGAGGTAATTGAAAGTCTTGGTGGGCCAGACAAGGCTCTGCTAGTTGGTTCTCAACCGGTTGCGGCCAATGAACACCATGCTATTCTTGCTTTTGAGTCTAACTTCAATGCTGGTCAAACTATGAAACGAGATAATCTCAATACCATGTTTGGCAACATCCTCAGTCAGGCAGCAGGTTTTTCACCTGAGATTTTAGCCATTTCCATGGAGGAATGGAAAGAAGTTCGCGCAGCCTTTTCAGCCAAAGCCAAATCTTCTCAAACTGAAAAAGAAGCAGAAGAAAGCCTGATTCCTGAAGGATTTGAATTTTTGGCTGATAAAGTGAAGGTAGAGGAAGACTAAAGAAAGATTTCATGATACAATAAGTTTATGAATAGACAACAATTTATTATCATCGCGCTGTTTACAGCTGCTGAGACCTATTTTTTCAATGAAGCTTGGATGACTGGTCGTTATATTATGGCAGCCTTTTGGGCCATTTTGCTCTTTAGAAATTTCCGAGTTAGTTACTTGATGGGCAAGATTGTAGATGTCATTGACCAGCATTTAAAAGGAAAAGACTAGTCCTCAGCTTCTAGACAAAATCAAAGCCTTTTAGGCTTTTTTTTGTTATACTATAAAAGTATATTTATTGACCTTTTACCGTATTTTCTAGGGAAATCAAGTATGTTTCTAGTGAGCACTGGTAAAGGCCTTGAAAAAGAAAGGAACTATCATGTCAGTATTAGAGATCAAAGATCTTCACGTTGAGATTGAAGGAAAAGAAATTTTAAAAGGGGTTAACCTGACCCTGAAAACAGGAGAAATTGCCGCTATCATGGGACCAAATGGTACTGGTAAATCGACTCTTTCTGCCGCTATCATGGGAAATCCAAACTATGAAGTTACCAAAGGTGAAGTCTTGTTTGATGGCGTAAACATCCTTGAGTTGGAAGTGGACGAGCGTGCGCGTATGGGACTTTTCCTTGCTATGCAATACCCATCAGAAATTCCTGGAATTACCAATGCTGAGTTTCTTCGTGCAGCCATGAATGCTGGTAAAGAAGACGATGAAAAGATTTCAGTTCGCGAGTTCATCACTAAATTGGATGAGAAGATGGAATTGCTCAACATGAAAGAAGAAATGGCTGAGCGTTACCTCAACGAAGGTTTCTCTGGTGGTGAGAAAAAACGTAATGAGATTCTTCAACTTTTGATGTTGGAGCCAACTTTCGCTCTTCTTGATGAGATTGACTCTGGTCTTGATATTGACGCTCTTAAAGTCGTATCGAAAGGTGTGAATGCCATGCGTGGGGAAGGCTTTGGTGCTATGATTATCACCCACTACCAACGTCTTTTGAACTACATCACACCAGATGTGGTACACGTGATGATGGAAGGTCGTGTTGTTCTTTCTGGTGGTCCAGAATTAGCTGCGCGTTTGGAACGTGAAGGATACGCAAAACTAGCTGAAGAACTTGGCTACGACTACAAGGAAGAATTGTAATTCCCTCGTATCTTTTAGGAGAAGTAAATGACTAAAGAAAATATTAAACTTTTTTCAGAAATGCATGCTGAACCAAGCTGGTTGGCTGACCTCCGTCAAAAAGCTTTTGATAAGATTGAGAGTTTAGAGTTACCAGTTATTGAGCGTGTCAAATTCCACCGTTGGAATCTGGGTGATGGAACGATTACAGAAAGTGAGCCATCAGCAAATGTTCCAGATTTCACAGCTCTAGATAATCACTTGAAGTTGGTGCAAGTAGGAACTCAGACTGTTTTTGAGCAAACTCCAGTTGAGTTGGCTGAACAGGGTGTCGTCTTTACAGACTTCCACTCAGCTTTAGAAGAAATTCCAGAGCTTATTGAGGAATTCTTCATGTCATCTGTTAAGTATGACGATGACAAGTTGGCAGCCTACCATACAGCTTATTTCAACAGTGGTGCTGTTCTCTACATTCCTGATAATGTTGAGATTAAAGAACCAATCGAAGGAATTTTCTATCAAGACAGCGATAGCGATGTGCCGTTTAACAAGCATATTATGATTATCGCTGGTAAAAACTCTAAGATTAGTTATTTGGAACGTTTAGAGTCACGCGGTGAAGGAAGTGCCAAAGCAACTGCCAATATCACAGTAGAAGTCATTGCGCGTTCTGGTGCTCAAGTGAAGTTTGCTGCGATCGACCGTCTAGGTGAAAACGTCACTGCTTACATTAGCCGTCGTGGTAAATTAGGCAACGATGCAAGCATTGACTGGGCGATTGGTGTCATGAATGAAGGAAACGTTGTTGCTGACTTTGATAGTGACTTGATTGGTAACGGTAGCCATGCTTACCTTAAAGTTGTAGCTCTTTCAAGTGGTCGTCAGGTGCAAGGAATTGATACTCGTGTGACTAACTATGGCTGCAACTCAATCGGAAATATCCTACAACATGGAGTTATCCTTGAAAAAGCAACTTTGACCTTCAATGGTATCGGTCACATTATCAAGGGGGCTAAGGGAGCAGACGCTCAACAAGAGAGCCGTGTTCTCATGCTTTCGGACCAAGCACGTTCAGATGCCAACCCAATCCTCTTGATTGACGAAAATGATGTCACTGCAGGACACGCAGCATCTATTGGACAAGTTGATCCAGAAGATATGTACTACCTCATGAGCCGTGGCTTGGACAAGGCAACTGCAGAACGTTTGGTTGTCCGTGGTTTCCTTGGATCTGTTATCGTTGAGATTCCAGTCAAGGAAGTTCGTGATGAAATGATTGCAACTATCGAAGAAAAATTGTCAAAACGCTAAGGGGTAGCCTATGTTAGATGTAGAAGCGATTCGCAAGGATTTTCCAATTTTAGACCAGATTGTTAATGATGAACCATTGGTTTATTTGGACAATGCTGCGACGACACAAAAACCACTAGCAGTTCTGGAGACGATTAACAGCTACTATGAGAACGACAATGCAAATGTTCATCGTGGTGTTCATACCTTGGCAGAAAGGGCGACAGCTTCTTATGAGGCAGCTCGTGAAACCATTCGTAAGTTTATCAATGCAGGGTCTACAAAGGAAGTTCTCTTTACTAGAGGAACGACAACCAGTCTTAACTGGGTGGCACGCTTTGCAGAGGAAGTCTTGACTGAGGGAGACCAGGTTTTGATTTCTGTCATGGAACACCATTCCAACATCATTCCTTGGCAGGAAGCCTGCCGTAAGACTGGAGCGGAGCTTGTCTATGTCTATCTCAAGGACGGAGCTCTGGATATGGATGATTTGCGAGTTAAATTGACTGATAAAGTTAAGTTTGTCTCCCTTGCTCACGCCTCAAATGTTCTTGGTGTCGTCAATCCAATTAAGGAAATTACTCAAATGGCCCACCAAGTGGGAGCTATCATGGTGGTGGATGGTGCTCAATCTACGCCTCATATGAAGATTGATGTCCAGGACTTGGATGTGGACTTCTTTGCCTTTTCAGGTCACAAGATGGCGGGTCCAACTGGTATCGGTGTTCTTTACGGTAAAGAAAAGTATCTGGAACAAATGTCACCAGTAGAATTTGGCGGCGAAATGATTGATTTCGTTTATGAACAATCTGCTAGTTGGAAGGAATTACCTTGGAAATTCGAGGCAGGAACTCCCAATATGGCAGGTGCAATTGGACTTGCTGCGGCAGTAGATTATCTTGAAAAGATTGGTATGGATGCGATTGAAGCCCATGAACAAGAATTGATCGCATACGTCTATCCAAAACTGCAGGCGATTGAAGGACTGACCATTTATGGTTCACAGGACTTGGCTCAGCGATCGGGCGTCATCGCCTTTAACTTAGGTGATCTTCACCCTCACGACCTTGCGACTGCTTTGGATTATGAAGGAGTGGCTGTTCGTGCAGGTCACCACTGTGCGCAACCCTTGCTTCAGTATTTGGATGTCCCAGCAACAGCTCGCGCAAGTTTTTATATCTACAATACCAAGGCAGATTGCGATAAACTAGTCGATGCCTTACAAAAGACAAAGGAGTTTTTCAATGGCACTTTCTAAACTAGATAGCCTTTATATGGCAGTGGTAGCGGACCATTCGAAAAATCCACATCACCAAGGGAAGTTGGAAGATGCTGAGCAAATCAGTCTCAACAATCCAACCTGTGGTGATGTCATCAACCTCTCTGTTAAGTTTGATGCAGAGGATCGTTTGGAAGATATCGCTTTTCTAAACTCAGGCTGTACCATCTCAACTGCATCTGCTAGCATGATGGCAGATGCAGTTTTGGGCAAAACCAAGCAAGAAATCTTAGAACTTGCGACTATTTTTTCTGAAATGGTTCAAGGGCAAAAAGATGACAGACAAGATAGTCTTGGAGACGCAGCCTTCTTATCAGGTGTTGCCAAATTCCCTCAACGAATCAAGTGTGCAACCCTAGCTTGGAACGCCCTGAAGAAAACAATTGAAAATCAAGAAAATCAGTAAGACGAGTTTCTTTTGTCTTATGAATCAGTAGAAATAAAGAATGAAAGAAAGGATATTATGGCTGAAGAAAGAGTAGAACCAAAACCAATTGACCTTGGTGAATATAAATTTGGTTTCCATGATGATGTAGAGCCTGTCCTATCGACAGGAAAAGGATTGAATGAAGATGTCATTCGTGAACTATCAGCTGCAAAGGGAGAACCTGAGTGGATGTTAGAATTCCGTTTGAAGTCTTATGAAACCTTCAAAAAAATGCCCATGCAAACTTGGGGAGCAGACTTGTCAGAGATTGATTTTGATGACTTGATTTACTACCAAAAACCATCTGATAAGCCAGCTCGTTCATGGGATGAAGTTCCTGAAAAAATCAAAGAAACCTTTGAACGTATCGGGATTCCAGAAGCTGAGCGTGCTTATTTAGCTGGTGCCTCTGCCCAGTATGAGTCAGAAGTGGTTTACCACAACATGAAGGAAGAGTTCCAAAAATTGGGGATTATCTTTACAGATACGGATTCTGCCCTCAAGGAATACCCAGACTTGTTTAAACAATACTTTGCTAAATTGGTACCGCCAACAGATAACAAGTTGGCAGCCCTTAACTCAGCAGTGTGGTCAGGTGGAACCTTTATCTACGTACCAAAAGGGGTCAAGGTAGATATTCCTCTTCAAACTTACTTCCGTATCAACAACGAGAATACAGGTCAGTTTGAACGTACCTTGATTATCGTTGATGAGGGAGCAAGTGTCCATTATGTAGAAGGATGTACAGCGCCAACTTATTCAAGTAACAGCTTGCACGCTGCCATCGTAGAAATCTTTGCCTTGGACGGTGCTTATATGCGTTATACAACCATCCAAAACTGGTCTGATAACGTCTATAACTTGGTAACCAAACGTGCCAAAGCATTGAAAGATGCGACTGTTGAGTGGATTGATGGAAACTTGGGTGCCAAAACAACCATGAAATACCCATCTGTTTACCTAGATGGAGAAGGGGCGCGTGGTACCATGCTTTCAATCGCCTTTGCTAATGCAGGGCAACACCAAGATACTGGAGCTAAGATGATCCACAACGCTCCACATACAAGCTCGTCTATCGTGTCTAAATCCATCGCTAAAGGCGGCGGAAAGGTTGACTACCGTGGACAAGTAACCTTTAACAAAAACTCTAAGAAATCTGTCTCACACATCGAGTGTGACACCATTATTATGGATGACTTGTCAGCGTCAGATACTATTCCATTTAATGAGATCCACAACTCGCAAGTGGCTTTGGAACACGAAGCCAAGGTATCTAAGATTTCAGAAGAGCAACTCTATTACCTCATGAGCCGTGGCGTGTCAGAATCTGAAGCAACTGAGATGATTGTCATGGGATTTGTAGAGCCCTTTACAAAAGAACTTCCAATGGAATATGCTGTTGAGCTTAACCGCTTGATTAGCTATGAAATGGAAGGGTCTGTCGGATAAAATTTGATTTTATACTTTTCGAAAATCTCTTCAAACAACGTCGGCTTTATCTGAAACCTCAAAGCGGTGCTTTGAGCAACCTGCGACTAGCTTCCTAGTTTGCTCTTTGATTTTCATTGAGTATTAGATCTACCCAAAATAAAGGACTTTGAAGATGAACTTGTAACAAAAAAATCGCGGTTTAAAATCGCGATTTTTTTATAATCTTTCGTTGATGAAGCGGATAAACTGATTCCACCAAACTTTTAAGAAGAAAGCTTTTTCAACTTTCTTTTCTGCTACCATTTCGAAACTAGGACGTTCTGTGGTAATGTAACCTTGACCAATCAAGTCATTGTCTTCATAAGTTAAATGGCCAACCACTGTTCCAGCTTCAAGTGGTGCTGGGATTGCTTTGGAATCAGGTGTGAATTGAACAGATTTGGAAGATTGATTCCCAACACGTTCAATTAGAGAGATATCATCTTTGGCAACAGCAGTGACTGTATCTTCTTTTCCGTCTTGTACAGGGACTTTGCTATCTTGATAGGCATCGCCTTTTTGAACGATTTTGCGAAGTGTGAATGTAGAAGAAATATAATCCATTAGTGAAGATGTAGCTGTAAAACGAGCGTAAGGATTATTGTCTTGATGGTCTGCATTCAAAACAACTGTAATAACCCTCATTCCTTTCTCGACAGTAGTACCAACAAAAGATTCACCAGCTTTGTCTGTCGTTCCTGTCTTAAGTCCGTCAAAGCCTCCTCGATGAGCAGGCATTCCTTCTAACATGTAGTTGGTCGAAGTGATTGTCATTCCAGCAAAAGTAGAAGAAGGTTTTTTGGTGATTTCCAAGACTTGTGGGTACTTTTTGATGAGGTTACGAGCAACAATAGCGACATCATAAGCACTAAGCTTATTTTCTTCATCTTTTTTAGAACCTGGGTAAATGTTATCCCCTAGAGTCTCATTGTTAAGACCTGTCGTATTGACAACAGTGGCATCCTGAATTCCCCATTCCAAGAGTTTTGCCCGCATCATATCGACGAAATCTTTTTCTGAGCCAGCAATTTTCTCAGCTAGAGCAATAGCTGCACTGTTAGCACTGGAAACTAACGTTGCTTCAAGTAGTTGTTCGACGGTATAATTACGAGCTTCCATAGGAACATTACTTGCTTCGGAATTTGTCGTTAATCTGTAAGGATAATCAGAAATATCTACCGGAGTTGATAGTGTAATACTGCCGTTTTCCAAGGCTTCATAGACAAGATAAACCGTAATCAATTTTGTGATTGAAGCGATTTCGACTGGCTGAGTTGCATCTTTTTCATAAAGTATTTTTCCAGTATTTGCTTCAACAGCAATGGCATGTTTTGCAGCAATATTAAAATCTTGAGCAGCAACAGTAGATGCTGACCCAATCACAGATAAGCTTAGTAGAGTTAAAATTATTTTTTTCATAGTAAGTTTATTCTAACATAAAGAAAAAAATATTCCCAGTTTCATGATAGAAGAAAGAAGCTTTTTTGAAAGTGTGGTAAAATAGATGAATGGAGGTACCTCATGTTTCGTAAGAATAAATTATTTTTTTGGACCAGTGAGATTTTACTATTAACCATCATCTTCTATTTATGGAGAGAAATGGGAGCGATTATTACACCTTTTGTAAGTGTCGCAAACACTATAATGATTCCTTTTCTTCTAGGTGGTTTTTTATATTATTTGACCAATCCTATTGTAAATTTTTTACAAAAGTATTTCAAAATTAATCGTATCATTGGTATTCTATTAACCTTGTGTGCTTTGGTTTGGGGGCTTGTCATTGGGGTAGTCTATCTCTTACCGATTTTGGTCAATCAGTTGACCAGCCTGATTGCGACTAGCCAGACAATCTACAGTCGTTTGCAAGATTTGATTGTGGATTTATCTACTTATCCAGCCTTTCAAAATTTAGATATTCAAGCGACGATTCAACAGTTAAATCTCTCTTATGTAGATATTCTACAAAATATCCTAAATAGTGTGACGAATAGTGTCGGAAGTATCCTATCAGCTCTTTTTAGTACTGTTTTAATTATTATCATGACACCTGTATTTTTGGTTTATTTTTTGTTAGATGGTCACAAATTTTTACCGATGCTTGAACGTACTGTTTTAAAGAGAGATAAGTTGCATATTGCAGGTCTCTTAAAGAATTTGAATGCGACAATTGCTCGCTATATTAGTGGAGTCGCGATTGATGCAATTATTATCGGTTGTTTGGCATTTATCGGATATAGCGTGATTGGCTTGAAATACGCTTTGGTCTTCGCCATCTTTTCAGGCTTGGCCAATCTCATTCCTTATGTAGGACCAAGTATCGGCTTGATTCCGATGATTATTGCCAATGTCTTTACGGATCCTCATAGAATGCTAATTGCAGTTGTTTACATGCTAATCATTCAACAAGTGGATGGAAATATCCTCTACCCTCGAATCGTAGGTGGGGTAATGAAGGTTCATCCAATTACGATTTTAGTATTACTTTTGTTATCAAGCAATATCTATGGTGTCATTGGTATGATTGTCGCTGTACCAACTTATTCTATCTTAAAAGAAATTTCTAAGTTCTTATCACGTTTGTATGAAAATCATAAAATAATGAAAGAACGAGAAAGAGAATTAGCTAAGTAAAAGTCAGGAAATTCCTGATTTTTCTTTTTATTTAGGCAAGTGATAGGAGTGGAAGTGCCGTTTAGATTAGTAGATTAAGAATAATTCACAAAAACTTTGTAAAACACTTGCAATTTAGCTGAAATTTGATAAAATAGTAAGGAAAGTTAGACTGTATTGCCTACTGTCTATCTATAAAATATATTTTATTGGAGGCTTTTACTCAAATGGCAAAAGAAAAATACGATCGTAGTAAACCACACGTTAACATTGGTACTATCGGACACGTTGACCACGGTAAAACTACCCTAACTGCAGCTATCACAACTGTTTTGGCACGTCGCTTGCCTTCATCAGTTAACCAACCTAAAGACTATGCGTCTATCGATGCTGCTCCAGAAGAACGCGAACGCGGTATCACAATCAACACTGCGCACGTTGAGTACGAAACTGAAAAACGTCACTACGCTCACATCGACGCTCCAGGACACGCGGACTACGTTAAAAACATGATCACTGGTGCCGCTCAAATGGACGGAGCTATCCTTGTAGTAGCTTCAACTGACGGACCAATGCCACAAACTCGTGAGCACATCCTTCTTTCACGTCAGGTTGGTGTTAAACACCTTATCGTCTTCATGAACAAAGTTGACTTGGTTGACGACGAAGAATTGCTTGAATTGGTTGAAATGGAAATCCGTGACCTATTGTCAGAATACGACTTCCCAGGTGACGATCTTCCAGTTATCCAAGGTTCAGCTCTTAAAGCCCTTGAAGGTGACACTAAATACGAAGACATCGTTATGGAATTGATGAACACAGTTGATGAGTACATCCCAGAACCAGAACGTGACACTGACAAACCATTGCTTCTTCCAGTCGAAGACGTATTCTCAATCACTGGACGTGGTACAGTTGCTTCAGGACGTATCGACCGTGGTATCGTTAAAGTCAACGACGAAATCGAAATCGTTGGTATCAAAGAAGAAACTCAAAAAGCAGTTGTTACTGGTGTTGAAATGTTCCGTAAACAACTTGACGAAGGTCTTGCCGGAGATAACGTAGGTGTCCTTCTTCGTGGTGTTCAACGTGATGAAATCGAACGTGGACAAGTTATCGCTAAACCAGGTTCAATCAACCCACACACTAAATTCAAAGGTGAAGTTTACATCCTTACTAAAGAAGAAGGTGGACGTCACACTCCATTCTTCAACAACTACCGTCCACAATTCTACTTCCGTACTACTGACGTTACAGGTTCAATCGAACTTCCAGCAGGTACTGAAATGGTAATGCCTGGTGATAACGTGACAATCGACGTTGAGTTGATCCACCCAATCGCCGTAGAACAAGGTACTACATTCTCTATCCGTGAGGGTGGACGTACTGTTGGTTCAGGTATGGTTACAGAAATCGAAGCTTAATTCGATTTAGTTCCCAGAAGAACAATTATTTAAGTCAGACACTAAAAGAACCTGAGACAAAATAGTTCTCAGCCACAAAAAGCTAGAGATTTCCAATAGCGGAACTCTAGCTTTTTAATTTTGAGTTGTTCTCTTATTGTATTTGAGGAGGTTATTGGCCATAAGTATCAATCCCATGTCAATTCTCACTTGACGCTTCCCTCTCAGATTACATCTCTTGTAACCCAAAC
>ENA-OWLI01000142-OWLI01000142.1-metagenome-genome-assembly--contig:-NODE-142-length-12733-cov-3.214229_pt1 | contig 12733 bp, 12 predicted proteins | sample MGYA00245346_ERZ651096 | MGnify/ENA primary metagenome ERZ651096 (study PRJEB26857, sample SAMEA4031766) | metagenome | biome: human; feature: oral; material: saliva | place: Philippines | collected 2014...
ATGTTGGTTTAGAGATTAAGAAAGAAATGATTTCTGGTGAGCTTGATACGAATTCTAAGCGAGTTCTTCCTGTATTAGCTGCATTTGCAGGCGTTATTACTCCAGCTATAGTATATTACTTTGTTGCTGGGTATATACCAGAGTTTAGACAGGGTTGGGGGATTCCAACTGCTACCGATATCGCATTTGCTATAGGCGTTATTACAATGCTTGGTAATATGGTATCTTCAGCGATGAAAGCCTTCTTAGCTGCATTAGCTGTTATTGATGATCTAATTGCCATAGTGGTTATTGCTCTTTTTTATGGATCTGGCGTCAATTTTATGGATTTAATAGCTGCAGCTGCGGTGACAGGTTTATTGGTATATACTAATAAACAAGGTTATTTACGACCATTACCGTATTGTGTACTCGGTTTAGTTCTTTGGTATTTTGTTTTGAAATCTGGTGTTCATGCCACTATTGCTGGTGTAGTATTAGCAATGACGATTCCATTTAAAGGTAAAGTTTTGGATACAGTAGTATATCCAATGGAGGAATGGGTTCATGCTTTAAAAAATTGGGTAAACTTCCTTATTATTCCACTGTTTAGTTTCTTGAATGCTGGTGTATCTTTTGCTGATTTCTCTATGGAAAACTTATTCCATCCCGTGATTTTAGGTGTCTCATTAGGTTTAATTTTAGGTAAGCAATTAGGTATATTTTCTGCCGTATATATTTTGGTTCAATCTAAAGCGATTAAGATGCCATCTAATACGACATGGCCTGAGATTTATGGTACAGCCATTTTATGTGGTATCGGCTTTACTATGAGTCTCTTTGTTGCGACATTGGCTTTCCCACCGGGTATAACTCAAGAAATGGCTAAGGTAGGTATTTTTATAGGTTCGATTGTAGCTGGTTTACTAGGTGCAGTTGTTCTAATTTTAGCTTACCAAATACGCAAGGTGCGTGGTAAAATTTAATAAGGTAATCTTTTTGAAAGTATAGAAAGGATTCAAATGGAACGCATATTTGTTTTTTTACGTTCTCCAGGTGCAGCTACGTCTGTATTATTAGGAGCAACAGTACTCGCTTTTATTTTAGCGAACTCTCCAGCATCTGAACAATACTTCCAGATTGTTAATCACCATATCGGTAATTTAACAATTCTTGAATGGGTTAATGATGCTCTGATGGCGATATTCTTCCTATTTGTAGGACTCGAAGTTAAGCGTGAGTTAGTAGCAGGTGAGCTTAATACGAATGCCAAGCGTATAATGCCTGGTATTGCTGCTTTGTTCGGTGTTCTTACGCCAGCTTTTATTTACTACTTATTCGCAGGTTTTGACCCCGAATATATTCGTGGTTTGGCTATACCGACAGCAACAGATATTGCATTCTCTATCGGTATCATCTCCGCTTTAGGTTCACGAGTGCCAAACTCGATGAAGGTATTCTTAACAGCTCTAGCTGTTATTGATGATTTAATGGCTATTATTGTAATTGCCATTTTCTATGCTGCAAGCATACAAACATTCTATCTATTAGCTGCAGCGGTAGTTGTAGGTGCGTTAATTTACTGTAACAAACAAGGCTATGTAAGACCTTTACCATATATCATTTTAGGTTTTATCCTTTGGTATTGTGTATTAAAATCTGGTCTACATGCTACCATGGCTGGTGTAATCTTAGCCATGACAATTCCTGAAAAAGGTAGACGTGGCCGTAAATACGTTCGCCCAATGCAACATTGGGAACATCTACTTTCCAATTGGGTTAGCTTCCTGATCGTACCAATCTTTGCCTTCTTTAATGCAGGTGTAGATTTACGTAATGTAACTATTAATGAATTATCTCATCCGGTAGCACTTGGTGTTGCATTAGGCCTTATTCTTGGTAAACAACTTGGTGTATTCGGCGCCGTATTTGCTATGGTGAAATGTGGTCTTGTACCAATGCCAACAGAAGCAAATTGGAAACATGTATATGGTACAGCTATTTTATGTGGTATCGGTTTCACAATGAGTATCTTCGTATCTGTTTTGGCCTTTGCTCCAGGACATACGCGAGAAATGGCTAAAAGTGGTGTAATTTTAGGCTCCTTAATCTCTGCAGTAATTGGCTATGTATTCTTACGTATTGTTGGTGCAAATCGTAAGGAATGCCATATTGGTGTATATCATAACTGCTAAATTTAAATAAATATATTAATCTCCATTGTAGTCTGAATGGTATTTCAAATTTAGAAGAATAATTCTAAATGAAAACTTTATCAGTATGCAGTGGAGATTTTTCATTGTTACCCTATATTCTTATGATATATATGGTATACATCCTTTGAAATCTTTATTAAAAACTTAATATATATGCATTTTTGATATTGATAGAGAATCTATGGTTTATAGATTATTTAAAACTATATAGTATACTACTTGTTGTAAGGTGGGGTGTATATGGTAAAAAAAATAATTATTGCATGTACGCTTGTTTGTATGACTACAATGGTATCTTCTGTTTCATTGGCAAAAACGATTGATCGGGGACAACGGGGGCATCATGTTAGCAAGGTGCAAACTATGTTAAAGCATCAAGGTTTTTTACATGATTCTGTAGATGGTATCTACGGTCATAATACAGAGCAGGCCGTACGAAAATTTCAAAAGTCTAAAGGGCTTGCTGTAGATGGTCGTGTTGGTCCTACTACGATGAATGCTTTAGAAAAGATGGAGACTCGTTATGGTGGACATGGTACAGAATTAAGTCATAATGGTGTGCCGAATAAATACTCTCGAGTTTTAACTATGCAGGCAAGTGCTTATTCTGCTCAAGATCCTGGAAATGGCAATTATACAGCTACTGGTAGTCGCTTAAAGAAGGGCATTGTATCGGTAGATCCTAAATTAATTCCATTAGGTACGAGATTATACATTGAAGGTTATGGGTATGCTGTAGCAGACGATGTGGGTGGTGCTATTAAAGGACATCGCATTGACTTAGCGTATGACTCTCGAGCTGAAGCATTGCAGTTTGGTCGTCAAACTGTAAAAGTTTACGTTTTATAATCAAAGCTCTCTAGTATATTATTCTAAGATAGGTTTAATTGACTTATCTCAAGAAATATGTACTAGAGAGTTTTTATTTTACCGAATTATAGTATTTTTATAACCTCGAATATTCGGAAATTATGATATAATAAATAAAAGATATATTTGAGATAACTCATGATTTTATTAGATGCGTACAATCAATTGTTATATGATGAATGGTAAAGGAAAGTCTATGGATAAAGTACGGCGCGTGGAACGAATGGTGGCAATGACAAAATTGTTAGTTGATTCACCGCAAAAATTGATTCCTTTAAATTATTTTTGTGACTTTTTTGGCATGGCAAAATCGACAGTTAGTGAAGATTTGACTTGCGTAAGACAGTCTATGGAACACTTTCAACTGGGCACTTTAGAAACGGTAGCAGGTGTAGCTGGTGGGGTGCGATTTATTCCTCATCGTAAAGGCTCTCAAGCCAATGATATTTTACGAGATGTACAAGCTCGTTTAATGGAGCCAGATCGTATCATTCCTGGCGGTTTTATTTATATGTCTGATATTCTTTACGACTGGCATGTAATGACTCGCCTTGGGGAAATTATTATGACTCGCTTTATGGATCGCAATCCAGATTATATTTTGACCGTAGAAACAAAGGGGATTCCCTTAGCTGTCATGGTAGCAAGAGCTTTCAATAAACCTCTCGTTATTGCCCGTCGTGATAGTAAGGTGACTGAAGGTTCGGCCATTAGTATTAACTATGTAACAGGTTCCTCTGGTCGTATTCAAACTATGACGCTTACTAAGCGCGCTATTCCACCGAATGCTAGAGTTTTGATTATCGATGACTTTATGAAAGCTGGTGGTACTGCGAAGGGCTTAAAAGAGCTTGTCCTTGAAATGAGTGGTGTCGTTGTTGGGACCGGTGTTTTAGTAGCAACAGCAGAACCAAACCCAAAATTAATCGATGATTATGAATCACTGTTTACCTTCTATGGTATTGATGAAAATACAAAGAAAATAAGTATTGAACCTGTATTTGATGAAGAGTAAAGATTAATATTAAGCACATCATAAGCTGGTATGATAGTTTCATAGTTAATATCGGCTAATGATTAAAATGTAATTAATATTAAAATGTCTGACATATAAGAGATAATAGATAGGAGATTACTATGAATATTGCAAGCCTCATTTTAGCTGCTGGTAAGGGTACGCGCATGAAGTCTAAATTGCCAAAGGTATTGCACAAGGTTGGCGGTAAAGCTATGGTAGAGCGCGTTCTTGAAACTGTTCAGTCAATCGGTACAAATCGCGATGTGGTTATCGTAGGTTTTGGTGGTGATGCGGTACAAAATTATTTAGGTGAACGCGCTGAATTTGTTCGTCAAGAAGAACAAAATGGTACAGGGCATGCCGTAAAAATGGCTCAACCAGTGCTTGGTGATTATGATGGCACAATCTTATTGTTGTGTGGTGATACTCCACTCGTTACAAAGGAAAGCTTAGAGGCTCTTTTGGAGGAGCATAAAAACTCTGGTGCAGCTGCTACGATTTTAACAGCACATATGCCTGATCCAACTGGTTATGGTCGTATTATTCGCAATGAAGCTGGTTCCGTAGTTCGCATTGTAGAACAAAAGGATGGTAAACCAGAGGAATTAGCCGTTCAAGAAGTAAATACTGGTATGTATGCCTTTGATAGCAAAAAATTATGGCCTTGCTTAGATCAACTATCTGACGATAATGCGCAAGGTGAATTGTATATTACGGATGTAGTAGGTATTCTCGTAAATGGTGGCGATACAGTAAGCGCTTATATGACTAAAGACTTTGAAGAGTCTCTAGGCGTAAACTCTCGCTTGCAATTAGCAGAAGCTGAATCTATTTTGAAACATCGTAAAAATGTTGAATTAATGACAGCAGGTGTAACAATTATCGATCCAGCGAATACTTACGTAGCTCCAGAGGTAATAGTAGGGGCGGATACTATTTTACATCCTGGTACAATCCTTGAAGGTGATACTGTAATTGGTGAGCGTTGTGAAATTGGTCCCCATACTCGTTTAACAAATGTAAAAGTTGGCAATGATACAATTATTCACTTCACATATGGTCATGATTGTGAAGTCAAAGATGGCGTAGATGTAGGTCCATATGTTCACTTACGTCCTAATACTGTGCTTGGCAATAAGGTTCATGTAGGTAACTTTGTAGAGGTTAAAAACTCTAATGTGGGAGAAGGAACTAAGTTCCCACATCTATCTTATATTGGCGACAGCGACGTAGGTTCTGGCGTTAATATTGGATGTGGTACGATTACTGTAAATTACGATGGTAAAGTTAAACATCGTACGACAATTGGCAATGGTGCTTTTGTAGGCTGTAATAGTAACTTAGTAGCTCCTGTGACAGTAGGTAATTATAGCTATGTAGGTGCAGGTTCTACCATTACTAAAAATGTACCAGATAAGGCATTAGCGGTAGGCCGTAGCAAGCAAATTGTGAAAGAAAATTGGGTAACAGACGATACTTTCAAAAAGAAATAAAAAAATATTATAAATTTTTAACACAATTTGAGCAAAATAGTATACAATAAAAAGGCAATAGTGTGTATCTGTAATGGATGATTATGGATAAGTAACCAGTATAGGAACAAATGAAAGGGTAACAAAATGGCATTTGAAGACGGCAAAAAACTCAAGATTTTCACAGGTAATGCAAATCCAGCATTGGCAAAGGAAATTTGTGATTATTTAGGTTTGCCTTTAGGTGAAGCATTTGTAGGTCGCTTTAACAATGGCGAAGTACAAATTATGATTGATGAAAGCGTACGCGGCAAAGATGTATTTATCATTCAACCAACTAGCTATCCTGTAAACGATAATTTAATGGAATTAATGGTTATGGCTGATGCGTTGAAACGTGCTTCTGCACGTCATATCACTGCAGTAGTTCCTTACTATGGCTATGCTCGTCAAGATCGTAAGACTCGTGGTCGTGAACCAATTACAGCTAAACTGGTAGCTAACTTGATGCAAACTTCTGGCATTACACGTCTTGTAACAATTGATTTGCATGCAGGTCAAATTCAAGGATTCTTCGATGTGCCAGTTGATCACTTATATGGTGCATCTATTTTAGCAAAATATATTAACGAAAAAAATCTTGAAGATGTTATCGTTGTATCTCCAGACCTTGGTGGTGTAACAAGAGCTCGTGATTTGGCTGACCGCATTGGTGCGCCAATCGCAATCATTGAGAAAAAACGTCCTGAACCAGGCGTAGCTAAAGTTATGAATCTCATTGGCGATGTAAAAGGCAAAAACTGTATTATCGTTGATGATATTGTGGATACAGCAGGTTCCCTTGTAGAAGGTGCTAAAGCATTAGAAGAATTTGGTGCAAAATCTGTTATGGCTGCCGTTACCCATGCTGTATTAACAGATCCAGCAAGTGAACGCATTGCAAACTCCAACATTAAAGAGCTTATCGTAACAAACACAATGCCATTACCAGAAAATTGCAAATTGGATAATGTAACGCAATTATCTGTAGCCCCATTGTTAGGCGAAGCAATCATGCGTATCTTTCATGAAGTTTCAGTAAGTAATTTATTTGATAAATAATAGGTGATTCTTGAAATTAGTAGTAGGCCTTGGTAATCCAGGCAAGCAATATGAAACGACAAAACATAATATTGGATTTATGGTTATCGATGCCATCGCGGATATCGTATCTCACACGCCTTGGAGAGAGGAGCAACGTGCAGAGGTATGCAGTATTACCGTAGCTGGTGAAAAAGTATTGCTTGTGAAGCCACAAACATTTATGAATGCAAGTGGCGAGTCTGTAGGGCCGTTGATGCGGTACTATAAGATTGATCCATCAGATGTGTATTGCATTTATGATGATATGGATTTACCTGTTGGGAAATTGCGAATTCGACCAAATGGTAGCTCTGGCGGTCACAATGGTATTAAGTCCTTAATAGCTCACTTGGGAACAGAGAATTTTCCTCGTTTCCGCGTAGGTATTGGTCGTCCATTACCACAGTGGACTGTCATAGATCATGTGTTAGCACCATTTAGTGAAGAGTCACAAGAGAAAGTACAAAAAGGTATTAAGGATACAGTGAAAGCTGTATTAGGTACCTTAGAGGTGGGTATTGATAAAGGAATGAATCAATTCAATCCTAAACGTCGTCCACATCGATAAATACATGCATAAGGGCATGAGTCTCATAGAGATTCATGCCTTTTTTACGAGGTATATATGAGAAATCAAGAAAGAATGCCTTTTGTAGAGGCCTTAGAATCATATAAAGAACAACACTTTGTGCCCTTTCATACACCAGGCCATAAAATTGGCGTAGAGGCACCTCAATTGCTAAAGGATTGGATGGGCCCAGCTTTACCTTATGATTTAGGTGTTATGTACGCTTTAGACGATTTACATGAACCAGAAGGGGCGTTAAAAGAATCTCAAGACTTAACAGCTGAATTATATGGCGCAGATTGTTGTTGGTTTTCTATTAATGGTACTACGGCGTTAATCGAAGCCATGATTATGGGAGCGGTAGGTCCCGATGAAACAATCATCATCCCTCGTGAGGCTCATCGCTCTGTTATAAGTGGTTTAGTCTTATCTGGTGCAAAGCCTGTCTATATGGATTGTCAGTTTGATGAGCGCTGGGGAATTCCTTTAGGCGTATCTTTAGACGATGCAGTGAGAACTATGGAGGCCCATCCAGAGGCGAAGGTGATTCTTTTAGTTTACCCAAATTACTATGGAGTAGGTGTAGATATTGTTAATATTGTAGAAGAGGCTCATAAACGAGGTTTAATAGTTCTTGTTGATGAAGCGCACGGACCTCATTTACCATTTTCAGAAAATTTACCTGTTGAAGCCATTGCAGCAGGTGCAGACTTAGTGGCACAAAGTACACATAAATCAGTTGGTTCTTTGACACAAACCTCTTGGCTATTAGGACAAGGTGAAAGAATTAATAAACGTCGTATTACACAAATGCATCAAATGCTACAAAGTACGAGTCCTAATTATATATTCCTTGCATCCTTAGATATGGCGCGCCATCAATTAGCCACATCAGGTAAGGACCTAGTAAGTCGTACCGTAGAATTGAGCCTATATTTACGGAATGAGTTACATAAGATTTCTGGTATTACTACCATGGAATACACAGATATTCAAGACCGGATCAAAAATTATGATGTTACTAAAGTAGTAATCGATGCAAAAGAACTCGGTTTAACAGGTGTTGCGTTTGAACGTATGTTACGAGCTTACTCTATTGAGGTAGAATTGGTACAAGCCAATCATGTACTGGTGCTCATTACAATTGGTGATACAAAAGACTCCGTAGATGCTCTTATTAAGGCTGTACAAGCTGTAAGTGATGATGTATTAAGTGGGGACTCTAGGTCTGCAGGTGCAAATGATGAGGCGACTCAATCACTTAGTAAAGATTCCGCGTTGTTACCGCTACCTCATGTTCGTGTATCACCGCGCAATGCTATGTATGCTCATCGTGAGCAGGTTCCGTTACGTGAAGCATTATATCGTGTTGCTGGGGAGACTATAGCTTATTACCCTCCAGGGATTCCTTGTGTAGCCGTAGGTGAAGTGATTAGCGAGTCTGTGTTACAATATATAGAGAATAGAAAGGCTCTAGGTTATGTGCCAAATGGAGCCGATGATATGACATTAGAAACAATCTGGGTGTTACAGGAGTAATTATGGGGACTTTAATCATATTAGAAGGCGGAGATGGTAGTGGCAAGGCTACGCAAACAAAACTATTAGTAGAACGCTTAATCAAGGAAGGGCATGCAGTTAAATCTGTAAGCTTCCCAAATTATGATAGTGGTGCTGCTATGCCTATCAAAATGTATTTAGCCGGTGAATTTGGCAAAGATGTACATGATGTAAACCCTTATGTGGCAAGTTCCATGTATGCTATTGACCGATTTGCTTCCTTTAGAACTGATTGGGAACAGTTTTACAAAAATGGTGGCATTATTATTGCAGATCGTTATACGACGTCTAATATGGTGCACCAAATGGTAAAATATGACGATCCTAAAGAGCGTACTGCATTTTTAGATTGGCTTGAAGATTTTGAGTTTAATAAATTTGCTTTGCCTACACCTGATGCAGTATGTCTCTTAGATATGCCTCTCGAAGTAAGTGAAGCCTTAATGGCTGAACGTACTGGTAAAACTGGGGGCAATACTGGTGATATTCACGAAGGCAATCATGCTTATTTAGTAGCTGTTCACGATGCCTATGAAGAGCTAGTAGAACGCTACCAATGGCATCGAATACCTTGTGCTAGTAAAGGTGAATTTAGTCAGTATACGTTGCGCACCATTGAAGAAATTCATAACGATGTATATCAAGCAGTAGTAAAATCTACTGCCTTAAGATAGGGCGACTCTTTTAAAAGTCGCCTTTTTCTTATATAATATTAATATTGAGCATGTATTGATAGGAGGAGCTATGACATATTTTGATTCTATAATTGGTCAAGATTCGATCAAGGCACACCTATCGGAACTTGTAAGTCGTAATGCATTACCACATAGCCTTTTATTTTATGGTGAAGCAGGTCTTGGCAAGCTAGATATGGCTATAGGTCTCGGGTCCTTATTATTGGGGCGCCAAGTATTTTCTCAACCAAAGGGAGAAGCGTATTTAGCAGATGTAAAAGAAGCACGTCTTGCCAATGGTGAGACCGAAAAACGCATCGAAGCAGAAGGCTTGCCTATCTATATGGATAAGGGCGATGCCTTTTGGATTCGTCCTATGAAGACGACCTTAAAGGTAGAACAGTGGTATTCATTATTGCAAGATCATCTGTCAGTAGCAGGTAATGGTAACCGCGTTGTCATTGTGGAGGACTTTCACACGGCCAATGCCGTTATGGCAAATGCCATGCTTAAAACCATTGAAGAGCCGCCTGAACAGGTGTATTTCATCATAATTACGAACAAGATTAACACTGTGTTACCAACTATCATTTCTAGATGTATGGGCGTTGGCTTTAATAGTGTTGATGTAGATACGATTCGGAAGGCTCTTATAGCTCGTGGAATCACTGGTGATATTGAGCAGGCTTTGTTAGCAGGTCATGGTAATCCACAGTTAGTGGAGAAGCTGGCTACTCAAGGTCGCATTGAAATGCTAGAGTTAGCTGTTAAGGTAATGGATATTCTTGCCTTTGAAAAACGATGGTTTTCTTTGATTTCTCTAGCGTGTGAAAGTTTACCTCGTGAAAGTCTAACAGAGTTAATGCACTGGCTACGTCTTGTGAGTAGAGATATGATGGCTCTTAAAATGGGGGCCCAAGACGCACAATTACAAGTACCTATGTACAAAACTCAATTATTACGATTATTACCGCGCTGGTCTATGCAAGCATTGTCACAGGTCATTACTGAAACATTGCAAGCGGAACGGGCTTTGCGTTTACATATAAAAACCGCTCTCGTGGTGGACGGTCTTAGTATCGCCCTTCATGATGCTCGGGAGGAGGACTAAATGCTAACCATAGTTGGCGTACGCTTTAAAAAGGCGGGGAAGATTTACTATTTCCTGCCTGAACAATTAGAACTATCCATTGGAGATGGAGTTATCGTTGAAACAGCACGTGGTGTTGAATATGGGACAGTTGTGATTGGACCTAAAGAGGTCTTTGAAGATACTGTTGTAGCTCCTGTTAAGCCTGTTATTAGAAAGGCTACCCCTAAAGATTTAAAACAAATCGAGAAAAACAAAGAGCGCGAAGAAAAAGCCTTTGAGATTTGTCTCGAAAAAATTGGTAAACGTAAATTACCGATGAAACTCATCAATGTAGAATACACATTTGATATGAATAAGATTATATTCTTCTTTACTGCAGATGGTCGTATCGACTTCCGTGAGTTAGTTAAGGATTTAGCAACAGTATTTAGAACGCGCATTGAGTTACGTCAAGTAGGCGTCCGTGATGAGGCTAAGGTTTTAAACGGTATCGGCGCCTGTGGTCGACCTTTATGCTGTTCTAATTACTTAGGTGACTTTACACCAGTATCGATTCGCATGGCTAAGGATCAAAATTTGAGCCTAAACCCTACAAAAATTTCTGGTGTTTGTGGTCGTTTGATGTGCTGCCTTAACTACGAAGATGATTTATATAAAAAGGGCGGCGACCTATATGTGAAGAAGGAACGCCCTCAAGCTTCTCAAGATGTAGCACCTCCAGGTATTGGTAAGGAGGTTGTTACCGACGAAGGTATTGGTAAAGTCTTAAAGGTAAATCATCATAAACACACTGTAAAGGTTCAGCTTGAAGCAGGTCGCACTATCGATTTGAAATGGTCCGAGGTGGCATTGCCTGATGAATGATCAAGAACGACTTGATGATTTAATTATAGATGGTTTACAGATTTATCAACGTTCTGATATGTTTCGCTTTTCCTTTGATGCTATAGCACTCATTCACTTTTGTCGTTTCAATAGTCGTCATACTTATGTTGATCTTGGAACGGGAACAGGTGTTATGCCGCTCATAGGGACATCCTTAGGAGCAGGGCATATAACGGGGATAGATATCAACGAAACTCTTATTAAGTTAGCTCAGCGCAGCGTAGAGCATAATCATAAACAAGATCAGGTATCGATACTATGTGGGGATTATCGCCATATGTCCTACCGAGATGTACAAGATAAGCCCTTTGATGGTGTTATTGTAAATCCCCCTTTTTATGATTGTGAAAGCGGTGCAAAGCCTAGGTCTGAAGAACGGGCTTTGGCACTTCATGATGGACATACAACATTAGAAGAGGTTTTGAAAGCTGTACAGTCCTTTATTAAGTGTAAAGGTCGCTTGTGGATGATTTATAGTGCTAGTCGCTTACAATATGTGCTACATGAATTAGAAGTAGTCAACTTTCAAGCTAAGCGAATTCGATTCATTCACGGTATGATAGATAAACCAGCGAAACTTGTGCTCATAGAATCTATCTATCAAGGTCAGGCGGGACTTGTGTTAGAGCCGCCACTTATCGTTTACGAGCAGCCTAATGTGTACACGAAGGAGGTGTCCTCTTGGTATGAACGATAACGAATGGGGCACCTTATACTTGGTGCCTACACCGATAGGTAATTTAGAAGATATGACGTATCGTGCCGTTCGTATCCTAGGTGAAGTTGATGCTATCGCCGCAGAGGATACGCGCCATACGGGTATACTATTAAAACACTTTGATATTAAGAAACCTTTGATTTCTTATCATGAACATAATAAGGAAGAAAAGGGTGCTTATATTATTGAGCTTTTGTTAGAGGGACAGTCTATTGCCTGTGTTAGTGATGCAGGCATGCCTGCCATTTCTGACCCAGGGGCAGACCTAGTAACAAAAGCTATTGAAGAAGGCATAACGGTAGTGCCATTACCTGGTGCAAATGCGGCGTTAACAGCGCTTATTGCATCGGGCTTAGATACGAAATCTTTTACCTTTGCAGGATTTTTAGCAGTAACCGCAGCACCTGCTGGTTTCACAAAAGCATTATTAAGGTTTGTCGCCACTTGCAATGCTACGTCAGAGTTTGGTGTAGATACGATGGATTGACCTGCTACAGTTACCGTACCACCGCTATAGGATGCAGAACCTGGTGTAATTTGGTTATTATGGTACAAACG
>ENA-OWLI01000144-OWLI01000144.1-metagenome-genome-assembly--contig:-NODE-144-length-12679-cov-3.788736_pt1 | contig 12679 bp, 9 predicted proteins | sample MGYA00245346_ERZ651096 | MGnify/ENA primary metagenome ERZ651096 (study PRJEB26857, sample SAMEA4031766) | metagenome | biome: human; feature: oral; material: saliva | place: Philippines | collected 2014 | study...
AAGAACCTTAGCACGGCTTTCACGGTTACCAGTATCAGCAGCATCAGCAATATCAGTATCATCGGTATCAGCTTCACCCTCGCCCATAAAGGCATAGAGATATAGCAATACACCGAGCAACGCAATAGCGGTGAACACCCAAAGGAAATGACCGCCAAAGACGTAGACACCACCTGCGATGAGAGGACCCAATGCAAAACCCGCACTGCCGCCCACTGCAAAGCGCCCCATAGCGTTGCCGATTTCATGAGATTGGGTACGATTCACAAGGAGTGCCGCCTCAGGATGGAATAACGCAGCCCCTACGCCCGCTAAGAGTGACAAGGCTAGAATCATTTCATAACTCGTGGCTAGTGCCATAGCACTAATAGACACGAGAGTCACCGTAAAACCTACGGGAATGAACCAAGGTACACGCCACCGGTCGGCCACATAGCCCAACGCAGGTTGCGCAATAGAGGCCACAACGGTGTTACAGAAAATAATGGTCGCCGATTGATAGTAATTAAGTCCAAAGTTAGCAATAAAGAACGGAATCAATGCGGCCAACGAACCTTGACCGAAATCATTAATACAATGAAAAATAGGCGGTCCGTACTTTCGTATCATACGCTTCATATAACCTCCTAATAAGATGCTAATTTTTCCTAAGATATAGAGATGCTCCCTAGGAACCTAGCTCATAATCATCTGCGAAACAATGTAAACAACAAGTTACATTCAAAATAAAAAGAGTAGATATAGCCAACACCTAATGCATGTGCCATAGGCTTGTTGGTCTATACCTACCCTAGTCTTTCATATGTTATATGGGAAGTACCCTACAATTATAGGCCAAATCGAGCCATGATTGTATCAACATGGTTTAACAATTTATGTGGATCGAAGCATGCATCGATTTCTTCAGCAGTCATGTATTTCTTGATGTTTTCATCAGATTTAAGACCTGTGGCGAAATCTTTGCCTTCAAGCCAGCGTTCCATAGCGTATTTTTGAACCCAACGGTATGCTTCGTCGCGCACTGCACCTTTGTCTACAAGATGAGTCAAAATTGTTTGGCTAAATACAAGGCCACCTGTTAGGTTAAGGTTTTTAAGCATTGTTTCAGGATATACTAACAATTTATCAATAGTACGGATTGTTAAATGAAGCATATAGTTCAACGCGATTGTTGCATCTGGCAAGATGACACGTTCTACAGAGCTGTGGGAAATATCGCGTTCATGCCACAAAGCTTGGTCTTCGAACGCAGATTGAGCATAGCCGCGAAGTAAGCGCGCCATACCGCAGATTCTTTCACAAGTGATAGGATTGCGTTTATGAGGCATCGCAGAGGACCCCTTTTGTTTAGGGCTGAAATATTCTTCCGCTTCGCGCACTTCTGTACGTTGCAAATGACGAATTTCTTTGCCGATTTTATCTAATGTGCCGCCTACAACAGCGATAGTGGACAACAATTCAGCGTGACGGTCACGTTGTACGACTTGCGTAGCGATTTTAACAGGTTCAAGGCCTAATTTTTCACATACGTATTGCTCTACGAATGGATCGATGTTGGAGTACGTGCCAACAGCACCAGACAATTTACCAACGGCTACGCTTTTACGAGCATGTTCCATGCGCTCGATATCGCGTTCTACTTCAGCCATCCATAACGCCAATTTCAAGCCAAATGTAGTTGGTTCGCCGTGGATACCGTGAGTACGGCCAATCATAGGTGTATATTTGAACTCAGCTGCGCGGCGACGCAATACTTCGTGCAAGCGTTTCAAGTCACCGATCAAGATGTCGCATGCTTGTTTCATCATGTAACCAAGTGCTGTATCTTTAACGTCTGTAGATGTAAGACCAAGATGGATATATTTAGCCGCTTCAGGACCTACGTATTCGCCTACTGCTGTTACGAAGGAAATGATATCGTGGTTTGTTTCCTTTTCGATTTCATGAATGCGCTCAACGTCGAAATTGCCCTTTTCCCGAATTGTTTTTGCCGCTTCTTTAGGGATAATGCCCAATTCAGCTTGCGCCTCGGATGCGAGGATCTCCACTAATAACATTGTGTCGAACTCGTTGCGTTCGCTCCAAATATGGCCCATTTCTTCTCGTGTATAACGTGGTATCATGATGTCTCCTTTGCATGATAAAAGCTAGATTTTTTATACGATAATTGTACCATATGTGAAAGCGCCATTCAACGAAAGACCAATAAATTTCCGAATGATAATTATATTAAATTTACTAATCGTTCGTATTTATTTACGTTTTTATAGCCTTATATAGCTATATACTAATGTAATAATAAATTAATTAAAGTGTATCGTCACTGTACATTGTGATATATAATAAACATACAGACTAAACTTATTATGAAGAATAGTTCATTTATAACTGAGCTTTATGATAATAGCAAAGATAACTATGTACGTTATGGGGAGGCTTTCATGGCAAATTTAAATCGAAAAGAGCGCCGCGCACAGCGCAACGAATCTAATACAGCAGGCTTTATATTACGTCTATTCTTTCTACTCAGCTTTATTGGCTTAGCAGTAATACTATTCGGGGAGCTTGATTATAACTTTATCTTCTCCATATTTGCGGCAAATATCGTAGTATCTTTGATTTATGTCATGATGAACAAGACCCGCATCACCACATCGCTGGCAGTCCACACAAACGTGCGCGTCATTATTGCGTACCTTATCATGCTCATCACCATGTTCTTCTACGCCTTTGCTTTATGGCGTGTCGATCAGTTTAGCGCATCTATGCAAGTCACATTATTTATCGGTGGTGCCATCGTATACCTTGCGGTATTCAACTCCACTAAGACAATGCTTACTAATCAAGATTAATACAAACATAACAAAAGAGGCATATCTTACATACATTTGTATGAGATATGCCTCTTTATTGTCCTAGAATAACGGGAACCGCTAAGTAAACAGGTTCACCTCGTCGGTTAACGATGGAGCCACTGCTTTTGATGATGCGCAGTGCTTCGTTTCGTACAGCGTCTGGTACATCGTCCACAATCAGTGGCGTATGTTCGCCAACGATAACATTACCGTTAACATCAAAGTTAACTCGTACTACCACCTTGCCTGTTACGACAGATGCTCTCCCCTGTTCTTGTACGGTTCGCAAATAGTCATGAGGATTAATATCTGGTTTTTGTAAAAGCGCTTGTTGCCCTGGGGTCAATAGACTCAATGCTAAATCAGATAAAAAGGATAAGTCACTAGATTCAGGCAATCCATCTCCAGTTGCATTTGGATCCGATGTAATATCTTTGCCGATAGGCGCGTTACTATTCTTGGAGGATTTTCCATCCTTAGGATCAGGACCATGTGTAATTACCGCTTGTTCACTGCTACTCGTTTCCGATTCAATGGCCTTTGGAACGACCCATTCTCGGCGCACAGTAGATGCTGCTGTACTTTCACTTAACTCTTTAGTGCGTTCATTCTCTTGCTTGCGCTCATCCACCGAGGGATTCACCTTAGGCGCTGCCCCTTGTGGAGTTACATCTTGAGGTGTTTCCATAGGCTGTTCCACTGGTTTCGGTTCAGTTTCAACAGCGTCGACCCCTGTATCGCTTTCACTATCGTCAGGCAAATTAAAGCTAATTTCCGCCGCATCATGGGCGGCACCTGTACCAGCCATTCCCCGCAAAGAAAGGCCCATACCAGAAATCAGTATCGTCGTAATTCCCAAGGACACTATGAACGGTTTCAAATAATGCGATTCAAACATAGAATCACTTCCGTTCCGTAGCAACGCTAATATATTTAGCGCCGTTCACCTTGAGCATGTCTAATAGGGCGATTACCTCGCTGTAATACACGTCCTTAGAGGCGCGGATTACAAAAGCTTGTCGAGGTGCTTGTTTCACGATGGATTGTACCTCTTCGGCCAAGCGGTCGGAAGAGATTTCCTGATTGTCGATATATAGCGTGTGCGTTGTGGTGAGCGTAATCGTAATAGGCTCAATAGATTTTGCTGTAGATGTCGATGCAGATGGCAAATTTAGTGGAATTTGTTGCTCTGTATTCATGTACAACGTGCCAACCATGAAAAATACCAACAAGAAGAATACGATATCGATCATGGGGATGATCATGATAGTCGGTTCTTTTTTAACCCCTAATGTGCGCCGTCTCATATATCATGTTCCTCGTTGTATGCATCGAGGATATTGCCGCACGCATGCTCTAATGTAGTAATAGAATCGTTTACCTTTGCCGCACAATAACTGTGAAAGCCAAGAGCAATAATGGCTACCGTCAAACCTGTAGCCGTTGCCACTAAGGCTTCAGATACACCACCTGTAATGATTGTAGGTGCCCCAATATCGCCGCCTACTACGGCGAAAGCGCGAATCATACCGAGCACTGTACCCAATAGCCCTAATAGGGGTGCCATCGTTACAATCATGCTGAGCCAACTAAGACCGCGTTTTAAACGCTCATCCGCGTAAGATACTACGTCTTGCAATCGGTTTTCTAGACCATTATAGTTCTTTGCACTGCGCATAGCGCGAGCAAATAAAGAACCAAGCTCCTCTGTGTCGCGTTCCAGAACACTTGGTAACATAACCCAAGATTGATTCTTCTCTAACACCTTATTAAAACGACGCAAATCCTTAGTAAACTTGCGATATAACATGATACGCTCAATACCAATCATCAAAGCGAAAAGCAAAAAAATCACTAGTGGATACATAACAAACCCACCAGCTACAAATAAATGCGCTATACTACTCATACTAACCTCCAAAAGCCTTCTACCCTTTAGGCTCCATTAGGGTTAATTATACCACGTTTTACCGTATCAAAAAATAAGATATGCGACGTAAAATCCACATAAACTAAGGATTAAAATTATATAAAAAAGCTGTCTGAAAATCCTATAACAAGATTGTCTTAAAATGCTATAAAAAGGCTGTACTAAAATGATATACATTCTAGTACAGCCTTTTACATCGATAGCCTCTGAACTTGATTAGCCTCTGAACTTAATTGGCCTCGAAACTTTATTAGCCTTGGAACTTGATTAGTCTTTTTTAATAATGTTTACGATGAAGCCACCTACGCCTAAAGCCAATCCTAAACCGCTACAGAACATACCGATAGAGTACCACAAGGTGTAAGATTGGTTATTTGCAGAAATAGCCTTAGCCGCTGCTTGCGCATTGGTCGCATTTCTTGCGATTTCCAAATTAGCCGCCGCTGGATCTGGATTTAACAATAAAATGGCAATGCCAATAATCAGAACGACTACACCGATTGGTAATAACAGTTTTTTGTTCATTTCAATGTCCCCCTCATAACATTAAACAGCAAATATATATATTTTAATTATACACTGACTTTAGTATTTTAAAAAGATAAACTTATAGATTATCTAACTTTTATTAGCTAATTAATAGTAATTATTTATTATTATACAGAAAAAGGCATAGTATCCATGTACTACGGCACTTGGCCAATAGTACATTAGATACTATGCCTTGTATGGATATATCTTCTATGTCTAAATCAGTAAGATAGCTAATCGGAGTGTCTTAATAGATAAGTTATGCCATCTTATCAAATAGGTATGTAGCTATCCACTTATTTAATGGACTTGTCGAAAACGCCGATTAATTCTTCAACGGCTTGTGATTCGCTCATTTCACCGTCTAAGACAGCAGCTTCCACTTCGCCCATACGACCTTGAATGACGACATTATTAAAGAATAGGTTGTGCAAGTGTTCGTCAATCATATCGCGTACCCAACGGAGGGATTGTTCTTGACGGCGTTTTAAGAATACCCCATTTTCTTTACCTTGTTCAGTAAATTCTTGGATAACATCCCACAATTCATCGAGACCATCCTTCGTAACGGCTGAACATGTGTAGGCTTGTGTTTTCCATTTTTCCGTAGCTGGACGAATGTAATGCAACATCCGATCGTAGTCGCTACGAGCAATAAGAGCTCGCTTGAGGTTGTCCCCATCAGCCTTATTGACCACAATAGCATCGGCAAGTTCCATAACGCCTTTTTTGATGCCTTGCAATTCATCGCCTGCACCAGTTAAGACGATGAGCATAAAGAAGTCTACCATGGAGCGCACAGTAACTTCACTTTGCCCAACCCCAACGGTTTCGACGAGAATGATATCGTACCCAGCAGCCTCGCAAAGTAGCATCGTTTCTCTACTTTTACGAGCCACACCGCCTAGTGTACCACCAGCCGGCGATGGACGGATATACGCCTCTGGATGTTTCGTCAACGTTTCCATCCGCGTTTTATCGCCCAAAATACTGCCTTTTGTGACTTGGCTTGTAGGGTCTACAGCGAGTACGGCAACCTTGTAACCAGCTTCAATGAGCATGTTACCAAAGGCTTCAATAAATGTACTTTTACCGGCCCCAGGCACACCAGTAATACCGATGCGCAACGCCTTTCCTGTACGAGGCAGTATAGCTTGCAATACTTGTTGAGCTAATTTAAAGTGTTCCTTATTATTACTTTCTACTAATGTGATAGCCCGTGAAAGTATAACGCGGTCCCCCTGCTCGATACCGCGTACATAATCAGCGACAGTTAACTTCTTTCGCCGCTGTACGGGACGTACCGATGGAGCCAGATGAGCGGAACTAGACAAGAGGCCGTCGTGCATTTCCTTGACGCCTTTCATCACGTGACACGCAAAGGTATCATCTTTCTTCGCATCTTCTGGCACCCAGTCTGGACGATACGTATCAGTCATTGCCTTCGTCTTGAACGTGGCTAGTCAATGTTTCTAGTAATTTTTTCGCCGCTACTGGCAAAACTGTACCAGGGCCAAAGATAGCCACTGCGCCATGTTCGCGTAGGAACTCATAGTCCTGAGCAGGGATTACGCCACCGATGGCAACTAAAATATCTCCACGACCTCGCTTGTTGAGTTCTTCTACAAGTTGAGGTAACAATGTTTTGTGACCTGCCGCAAGAGAACTGAAGCCGACGATGTGAACGTCATTATCCACCGCATCTTGTGCTGTTTCTTCTGGAGTTTGGAACAATGGTCCGATATCTACGTCAAAGCCCATATCCGCGAAGGATGTAGCGATAACTTTGGCACCGCGGTCATGACCGTCTTGGCCCATCTTCGCAATCATGATACGAGGGCGACGACCTTCGAGTTCTTCGAAATCATCCGCCATTTGGCGTACTTCTTTGATTACATCGTCATCTTCATATTCGCTGGAGTATACGCCGGAAATCGAGCGGATAACCGCTTTATGACGGCCACAAACTTTTTCAACAGCAAAGGAAATTTCACCCAAGGATGCACGAGCACGAGCGGCTTCAAGTGCAAGAGCAAGCAAGTTGCCTTCCCCGGATTCTGTAGCATTTGTAATCGCTTCGAGACAGGATTGAACCTTGTCTTCGTCACGGTTAGCACGCAATTGTTCGAGGCGACGAATTTGCGCTTCCCGTACAGCCGTGTTATCTACGTCTAGAATATCCAATGGGTCTTCTTTATCTAGACGGTATTTGTTGATACCGATGATCGCTTCACGACCAGAGTCGATACGAGCTTGGCGACGAGCCGCAGCTTCTTCGATACGCATCTTAGGAAGACCTGTGTCAATCGCTTTCGCCATACCACCAAGGGATTCGATTTCTTGGATATGACCCCAAGCGCGACGAATCAATTCATCAGTCAATGCTTCTACATAGTAGGAACCGCCCCATGGGTCGATAACCTTACAAACTTTAGTTTCGTCTTGGATGTAAAGCTGAGTATTACGAGCAATACGAGCAGAGAAGTCCGTAGGCAACGCAATGGCTTCGTCAAGCGCATTGGTATGTAGAGATTGGGTATGACCTAACGCGGCGCCCATCGCTTCCATACATGTACGAGCCACGTTGTTGAACGGATCTTGTTCTGTTAAAGACCAACCAGATGTTTGGCTATGTGTACGAAGTGCCATGGATTTAGGATTTTCAGAACCGAAGCTCTTAATAATCTTAGCCCACAACATACGGGCTGCACGCATTTTTGCCACTTCCATGAAGTAGTTTTTACCAATTGCCCAGAAGAAGGACAACCGTGGTGCGAATTTATCTACATGAAGGCCTGCGTTTACACCGGTACGGATGTATTCGAGACCATCGGCCAATGTGTAACCTAATTCGATATCCGCAGTAGCGCCCGCTTCTTGCATATGGTAGCCAGAAATGGAGATACTGTTGAACTTAGGCATGTACTGGGATGTATAGGCAAAGATATCCCCGATGATACGCATGGACGTAGCTGGAGGGTAAATATAGGTATTACGTACCATGAACTCTTTCAAGATATCATTTTGGATTGTACCAGCCATAACCTTTTTATCAACGCCTTGTTCTTCACCTGCTAAGATGTAGAACGCCATAACAGGCAATACGGCGCCGTTCATTGTCATGGATACGGACATTTGGTCAAGAGGAATACCGGAGAATAGAATTTCCATATCGAGGATGGAATCTACCGCAACGCCTGCTTTACCAACGTCGCCCACTACGCGAGCGTGGTCGGAGTCATAACCACGGTGTGTGGCAAGGTCAAAGGCGATAGACAAACCTTTTTGGCCCGCTGCCAAGTTACGACGATAGAACGCATTGGATTCTTCCGCAGTGGAGAAACCAGCGTACTGACGTACTGTCCAAGGACGAGTTACGTACATTGTGGAATAAGGTCCACGCAAGAATGGAGGTACACCAGCCATATAGTCAAGGTGTGTCATTCCTTCATAATCCATCTCTGTATAGAGAGGTTTTAGTTGGATTTGCTCCATTGTTGTATTGTATAAATCTTCAAAGCTTTTTCCTGTTTCTTTTTGAAGTTCAGCAAGCCATGCATCGCGAGATGTCGGTGACTGCGTTCCCAAGCCAAGAGAGGAGAAGTCTGGATTTTTAAACATGAGCTCACATCCCTTTCTTATCTTGTAATGTATTCAAGATTTCGTAACAATTTGCACGAACGGAAATGAAGTCGTCTACGCCAGCTTCACGGTATACAGGCTCAAGGTCCTTAGGAGGTGCCCCTGCCAAGATAACCGTTACATTCGGCATAGTTTCTTTCAATTCTTTCGCAAGTGGCGGTACTAATTCAGGATATGTATCATCTGTAGAACAGATAACGACAACATCAGCACCACTTTCACGAGCAGCCTTCGCAGCATCAGCCGTTGTTTCATGGCCGTCATTTTTAATAACTTCAAAAGCACCTACTTCGAAGAAGCCTGTGGAGAAGTCCGCACGAGGTTTATGTTGAGGAATTGGGCCCATATTAGCCAAGAATACCTTCACATTATCTTTCGTACGTTGTTTATAGTTTTCAGTGCGCATGCGAAGTGCTTCAAATTGTTCAGTCCAGCGATGAGCCGTGATTGGTTCGATCGTTTCAGAAGAAATATCGCCAGCGTCTAACGCCTTACGGATTTGATGGAATGTCAATTTTTGCAATGCCCCCAATTCGATGAGTCCAATCAAAGCACCTGGTTCAGTAGTGCTAGCTTCTAGGGTAGCCTGTGCTTTCACAACAGCATCTGGCTCCGCACTCGCCAAGTACTCTTCAATTTGAGCAACCCGTTTTTGACGCAATGTTTCTTGATTTTCTGGTTTAGGATCAAGTAACTCTTCTGTCATGTTCGCATACATGTTGTTACCTACCGCCACATCTCTGCGGAATGCAAGGTTTTTGAAGCGTTCATCAAGAATAGCTTTAACTTGAGCTTGTGGATAGCCTTCTTTTAAAGCTGCCACGATGCCACCTTTATCTTCGATGGTTTGGAACTCCGCCCAAATTTTTTCACATAATTCAGCAGCCAGTGTTTCCACGTACCAAGAACCGCCTACAGGGTCCACAGGTTGACGCAACTCGAATTCAGTTTGCAACATAACTTGGATGTTACGAGCAATACGGCGAGAGAAGTCATCCGCTTTGCGAATTGGTTGGTCGAATGGGGATACTTCAAGGCTGTTCAAACCGCCTACAACGCCAGAGAATGCTTGTGTTGTATTGCGCAACAAGTTTACATATGGGTCATATACAGTTTTTGTGAAAGCAGATGTTCTGCCGTGTACATGAACGGCACGGTCCGCTTCTTCAGCACCGAAAGCTTCCATAATGCGAGCCCAAAGCACGCGCAATGCACGCAATTTAGCAATTTCCATGAAGAAGTTCGCCCCCATGGAGAAGGTGAACATCATGCTATTAGCGATGGTGTGAATATCGATGTTTCGCTGTGCTAATTGACGCACGTAGCAAACAGCCGTTGCCAATGCGTACGCAACCTCTTGTACATCATTAGCGCCGCCATTAGCGTATACATCGCCAGATATAAGTACAGTTTTAAGCTCTGGAGCTTGTTCTTTAGCCCACACAACAGTATGTGCCATTTCATCAAAGGCTGTATCTAAGGAAATATGCAATGCGCCGTCTTTAGCCCAAACGCCAACAGGGTCCGCACCAACGAGACCTTTCAAGTCAGACGTTTGTTTTTTAGAGCCTTTCACAGTGGCTGCCAACATACCGAGCAAAATAGCCGCAGAAGCACCAGTTTCAATGTATAAAGGATTTTCTTTCAAATTGAAACGGTCGATTAATTGGCTGCAGTCATCCATGGTAGACAAGGATGTACCGCCAACGCCAACGGATGCGCCTACTTGCACATCTTGATCATGGCGTGTCGCTTCGTCAAGACGGATGTTGTGGATGGTGCCGCCTTTTACAATTTCGTATAAACTTGCATGGTTAGCATCTTTAGGCAAGGAATCGTCTACGTATTGGGATACGCCCCAAGACTCTTTAATATAACCACTTGCCTTAGTGCCACGTAGGAACTCGCCTGCCCCAGGGTATACACCTTTTGGAATTTTTTCTCCATGCAGTGCAGGTGTGTAAATTGGTTGCAACGTAATACCTTCATAGGTTTTAGTGAACATCTTCTTGTGGAAGTCCCCACCTTTTAACGCCTTTTCAACTTCAGCCTGCCATTGTTCATACGTAGGTTTCTCAAATTCGTCAAAGGATACAGGTGCTAATAGATCGCGTTCAGCATCCTTTGAAGTCTTTTTGTCAGACATATATGTGCCTCCTTTTCAACTCGAAACCATACCGAGAAACAGCGCACCGTACCTGCGAATTGTTGTGCATACACATCACACGAGCTTTCCTGTATATAGATCACATCAACCTCAAATCTGTGTCCATCAATTCAATAACTATAAAGCCTGATGTATATACTAAACAGCCACTTTCAAGGGCAACAAAAAAACGTGCCACCCAAAAGTGACACGTAAGGTTTCTTATTGAAAGGTACGCCAAAAAACACTGAAACCAGCATACCCCAATCCCCTTCCTATCGCTCGTAGGTACATAACGGTGATTATCAAATAGGCAGTTCTCCTGGCTCGGGCTCATCACCTCGCTTTCGCCTTCCCAGATTTCTCCAGTGACATCTATGAAAGCAGGCTCGTCCTTACAGTGGCGGGACCGCATCGGCTTGTACCGATTTCTCTATTAAGTCTTGCGACACCTATTCTCTATATTCGTTGTTCTAAGTCCAATATAGTGTAAGATTATGCACAAAGTCAATGAACATAACAGTTAATCATAGGTAACAAATTTTAGGTTATAACTGATAGGCATAAGCAATAACTGAAACGCATAATACTATTTTGAGTATTCATTGAATGGTTAAAAGTAGAGTTACTAGTATCAATACTATACACGCTATCAGCATGATATAATGATTTTATCAATACGAGGAGGTCAGATCATGAATGAAATAAGCAAAAAAGGGCTCAGTACGACTTTACTCTGTTGCTTAATCTGGGGCTTACTCCCCCTATATTGGGCACTACTTAATCAAGTTTCTTCCTTTTCGGTACTATCGCACCGCATCATCTGGTCCGGCGTTTGGATGCTCTTCATTATCCTTACTATGGGGCGTCAGCAACTATGCATCGATATACAACACTTATGCACACATCTTTCACAGTTCGGTCTATTATTACTAGCAGCCGCCCTTATCAGCGTCAATTGGTTTACCTATATCTGGGCTGTTACCAACCAACACGTTCTCGATACTAGCCTCGGATACTATATCAATCCCCTGCTCAATGTATTGCTAGGTATCGTCATCTATAAAGAAACCTTGCTATGGTCACAAAAATTAAGCATCGCCATCGCCGTGCTAGGTGTATCTATCATGACCTATGAGCTAGGCTCCTTACCGATCGTTTCCATTGTACTAGCCGTATCTTTTAGCCTCTATGGGGCTATCAAAAAACGCCTCACCATCCATCCATTTTCGAGTATTGCGATGGAGGCGTGGCTTGTTACACCCATTGCTCTATGGTATGTACTAACAGTAGATACTACATCATGGTCTTTTATTGAAAATATGACCCCCACCGGTCTACTGCTTGTTTGTTCAGGCCTTACTACATCTGTACCCCTTATTCTTTTCTCCTATGGGGCTCGTTTATTGCCACTTAATGTACTAGGATTCTTACAATACCTATCTCCCACTATGGGCTTTTTCTTGGCTATCTTCTACTTTGGTGAAAGCTTTGGCACAGCCCAACTTATCGCTTTCGGCTGTATCTGGGTAGCCCTCGTACTGTTCTCCCTATCTAATCGAATTACAACCCGCA
>ENA-OWLI01000150-OWLI01000150.1-metagenome-genome-assembly--contig:-NODE-150-length-12181-cov-4.502392_pt1 | contig 12181 bp, 9 predicted proteins | sample MGYA00245346_ERZ651096 | MGnify/ENA primary metagenome ERZ651096 (study PRJEB26857, sample SAMEA4031766) | metagenome | biome: human; feature: oral; material: saliva | place: Philippines | collected 2014 | study...
GAAGTGTAGTGAGCTTGACGGTCTTCTGTGCCAAATCTATCATGCCTTTGTCCGTACAAGGCATTACGGTCAGATTATGTGCAGCCTCCTGTGGTAACAAGAACTGCTCCCCCTCGAAAGAAAGGTGCACTCCATCCGTATCGGTACGCAGAAGATGAAATACGGCACCGCGGAAGAAACCGATGGTTTCTATCTGCCGATACAGGTCGGCAGGCTCATCTTCGATGTGGATCACTCTCACATACGAGTCGTCCGGCAGTTCGTCGGCATGTACTCCTTCCACGGATTGCACTTCGCCCTCTTCCGTCGGGATGGGATCGCCATGCGGGTCGAAAAGCGGATTGCCCAGGCGGACTGCTATCCGCTCCTGCTCTTCATCGGACAGATAGTGCTCCTCCTTGCAGGCTTGTGTATGCCATTCGCTGGGTTCATAGCCGGAGTGTTCGGACAGATACTTTTCCAAAAGCCTGTGGCGGCGAATCACCTTGAGCGCATATTTCCGTCCGCTTTCGGTCAGATGCGAGTCCGGAGGCAGGCAGTAGCCTTGTTTGTGCAGCAGATCGAGTATATACTGTTGGTTGCTTATCTTCAGCCCGGTCAGGGCTGCCAGTCGGTCTGCATTGACGGGCAGACCGTCTTCTTCCAAAGAATAGATAGCTTTGAGCGTATCTTCGGACAGACGGCGTACATCGAAGCGAAACAGAAGATTCGAGAATAAATTCATGCTTCTATAACTTCTATTATTACCGAAGTGTTCGGTCTGTTGGCCTGTGGCACAACGTTTTCAGTATGACAAAGGTGCTTATTTTATCGAAGAATCCGTCAAACTGCAGGCTCTCCTGTGCTATTTTACCTGCATTGAGGTATCCGGAGGCAGAGTTGCTCCTACAAGATCGTTTCCACTTTCTTCCCTGATTATTCTGGTCATTGACAGACTGAAAAATACGCACCAAAAAAGTTTTCAACAACGAAGATGAGTTTGGAATGATTCCAAATAAGCACCTGAAAGGAAGACGATTTCGAAGTCAAAAAGGCAAGAAAAGTAAGTTTTTCAGGTAGAAACATGACTTTTGGAAAAGAAGATAACGATTTATATACAAATCATTTACGATAAATATATAGATCGTTTTCGATTTGTATATAAATCGTTTTCAATAAATATATAGATCGTAAAATGATTTATATATAAATCGCAGGCTGAAAAAGGCCGATTCGGGAGGTGATAAAACAAAGGCACCCACCAAGTTCTATAGGGAACTCGATGGGTGCCTTGACTCTTTGAGGAGGCTATGCAAGCGTTATTCCTCTTTATTTGTCATAGGGATATTCTTGCTTTGTCCGAACAAGGCGGGGCGGTATGACGGATACGGGCGGGATGGAACCGGCCTGATGAGCCGGGGAGTATATGTGGCATATTCATTGTTATTTGGTCGTAAACTGTTTGTCAATATCGTTCTATATCAATCCTATAAGCACTTTTAGCAAAGAGTTTTATACTCTCGATAGGAGCATTCTTGGCCGGCAAATATAGTAAAAACCATCAACCATGGGGAATCGAATTTCGCATCGCAAATCTTCTCCACTTCGGTCGGCTCAGGGACTATTTGTTCCCAAAAGAATTTTCACTGTCAGGAAAAAAGAATCGGATTATTTCCGTCCGATTATTTGGTCGTTATGGAATTATTACTACTTTTGCGCCTGGGTAAGTCCTATACGGCATGCTCCCTTTGATTCCCCCAGGGCTTGATCGCAGCAAGGGTATTAGGTCGTAGCGGCGCGATATAGCCAGCTTACCCATCCGCCTCTTTAGCTCAGTTGGCCAGAGCACGTGATTTGTAATCTCGGGGTCGTTGGTTCGAATCCGACAAGAGGCTCGAAAAGCATTGCACCGATTCTCTCAGCTTGGTATGAGAAGTCGGTGCAGTCTTTTTTTACAGTTCCTTATCTTTTCAACACCTTGGTTCCGTTCCGGATTTCTAAAGGGCTGAAAGGAAAATCGCAGTTTTTATTGCCTTCGTTTGTTGCGGATAATCCTTATTTTTGTATCCATTTAAGGGATAATAAAGTTCATGTCAAGGAAAAACCATACCCACTATCTGTTGCTCTGGATGACAGCTCTCCTTCTGATCGTATGTTTGCCTCTGGAGGGCCAACGGAATCGCGCGTTTATCGTGGTTATCGATGCCGGACACGGAGGACATGATTCGGGGGCAGTCGGTAATGGTTTACGAGAGAAAGACATCAATTTGGCCGTGGCTTTGCGTGTGGGACGACTGATCAAGAGCAAGCATCCGGATGTGAAAGTGCTTTATACCCGTGAGAAGGATTTCTTCGTTACCCTGATGGGACGTGCCGAATATGCCAATAAAAACAATGCCGACCTTTTTATCAGTATTCATGTCAATTCGCAAGAGCGAGGTCATGGAGGCTATGGTACCGAGACCTATGTAATGGGACATGAACGTAACAGTAAAAATATGGCGGTAGTCCAGCGTGAGAATGCCGTCATATTGATGGAGAAAGACTATAGGACCGTTTATAAAGGGTTTGACCCCCGTTCGTCCGAGAGTTATATCATGTTCGAACTGATGCAGAATACGTATCAGGATCAGAGCATCAAACTGGCCCAACAGATCCAAAAAGGATTTGTGGCCAAGGGGCGTCATGATAGGGGGGTGAAGCTCGGCAATTTGGCTGTACTCGTGTTTTCTGCCATGCCGAGCGTTCTCGTCGAGCTGGGCTTTATAAGCAATCCGGCGGAGGCTCGTTATTTGGGGTCGGAAGTCGGGCGTGACGAATTGGCTTCGGCTATCGCCCGAGGATTTGCCCGATACAAAGAGGATTATGACAGACGTTCCGGTAAGGTGTCCGAGCCCGCACCACAAGCTGCTGAGGAAGAGGATAAGGTTGACGAACCTGAAGACAATGGTATTTCTTCGGTGGCAGATATGTCTGACGGCAAGGAAAGTATAGCTCCCAAGGGGCATGCTGTAAAGCCGGATGAGGGTGCTCATTCCGCAAAGAAAACCTATAAAATACAGATCCTGTCTTCCAAGACGAAGCTCAAAAATGGCGATAAGCGATTGAAAGGTTACAAGGTGGTCATTGAACAACGAGGCGGTCGATTCTTTTATCTTACAGGAGCGGTTTCCAGCGAGGATGAGGCTCGTCACCTTCGGAAAAAAGTCAGGAAAAGTTTCCCTGATGCTTATATCGTGGTTTATGAAGCGGGCAAACGTGTGAGAGAGATATATTGAAATTGTCGGAAAGCATTATTAGAGGTAACAATAAAAGAAATGAGAATAAGTAAGACTACAAAGATCGGAGCATTGACTCTCATTGCTCTTTTTCTGCTGTACTTCGGCCTGAACTACCTGAAAGGATTCAACGTTTTCAAACGGGCGAATGTGTATTACGCCGCTTTCCCTGAAGTGAAGAACGTCAACATTGCCAGTCCCGTATTGGTCAATGGCTATAAGGTGGGAGTGGTAAAGTCTCTTAGCTTCGACTATAAGAATGGTCGTTCTATCGTTGTGGGTATTGACCTCGAGTCCGAATATCGTATGCCCAAAGGTAGCCATCTGGCCATTCACCAGACAGCTTTGAGTGGAGCGGAGCTTCGCATCATACAAGGCGATCCTCGGGATGGATACCTGAATCCCGGGGATACCATTCGGTCTGAAACTCCCGATGATATTATGTCGGTAACTTCGAATAAGATCGTTCCTTCTGTCGTGAACATGATGCCGAAGGTGGATTCAGTCATTGTCGGCCTGGCGAATATGGTCAATAATCCCAATTTGGCCGTAATGATGGCGAATATGGCCGCAACGGCTCAGCGGCTAAATCGTTTGACTGCTTCTTTGGACAAGTCCATCGGGACGCAATTGCCTGCCGTCATGGCCAATACACGTACCATTACGGATAATGTGGCAATGCTTTCGGAAGAATTGAAACAGTTGAAACTGGAGGCTCTGATGGCCGAATTACAGGCTACATCAGAGAATCTTCGAAGCTTTTCCGATCAAATTCGCAATTCCAACGGTTCGCTCGGGATGCTCTTAAACGACAAATCGCTCTACATGCGACTGGATAGTATGGCTTCGAGTGCGGATGCACTATTGCGCGACCTCAAAGCCAATCCCAAACGCTATGTACACTTCTCCGTTTTTTGATCGTATGTGAGAGAGATGAGTATAGCATTTAGCAGATATATTGGTATGATGAGACGAATTTTTCTCCCCTTCTTGCTTTTTCTCCTCTTATTGCACTCTATTGGCTGTAAGCAGGGTACAAAGTCGGGAGCGGGGCAGTTGCTTGCATTGATGCACGAGGCATACGAGCATGCCGATTATTCCGGAGTTCGGATTTTGGCAGACAGTCTCCATCGTCATTACTCCACCGATACAGTGGCTCGTAAGGAGGCTTTGTCTCTTAGCCGGCAGGCCGAGTACAAAGAATGCGAACGCAATCTCGCCTTCGCCGATAGTGCTTTGCTTGTTCTCTCCGGTCGGATCGACAGCATGTCCCATCCTTTCAGTAAGACTTCCTCTGTGGAGGGAAGGTCTCCTGAATTCTATCTCTCGGGTTTCGGTGAGGCTTCCGGTCAGGAACATACTCGTTTGCGTTGCAGTACGGACACGCTTGGCAATCTCATTGTGCTGAGTGTTTATGCCGGAGCCGAGGCTATCAATCATACTGCTATCCGAGTGACGGATATGCAGACCAAGTCCATGCTACAGACTCGCGACATTCCCTATGATGCTGCACTTAACTATCGATTTGCCGATTTGGGGTTGCATTACGAAATAGTGACCTATCCTGTCGAAGAGACGGTAAAAATGGGTGAGCTTTTTATTCAGGCCGATTCCGAGGGACATGCTCTTCGGATAGATTTGATGGCCGGAGGCAAAGCGATGCATACATTCCAAGTATCGAAGACCGGTGTGAAATCCTTGTCTGAGACCGCTCGTCTGTCACAAATGTACAGCTATCGTACTACTCTCATGGGAGAGAGAGAAAAGGCAGAAAAGCGTATCCGTTATTTGAGCGACAAACTTGGTTTATCTTCCCGATAGAGGTCGGCTATTTTTCCTCATCAATTATTTCAAACACTATCATGTCTGAAACGTTTTCGGTTCGGTTCGTCCGCTTATTGCGGCAGAATATGAACGTTGTATTTCTCATACTCGGTATCGTAGTCTTGTCTTTATTATATCCGTTGGTGAAAGACCGGCAGGTTTTCGACCCGACAAAGGCCATGCCACCTTTCTTCGTGTGGATTTTTGTCATTGTTATGGGTGGAATGACTGTTGCTACAGGCGTCAGAACGGTCTTTCTAACAGATTCTACTACCTTCCGCAAGCTGCTGGTTATCTCGTTTGTTGTAGCTGCGGTAGGCCAACTGCTGGGCTTTGCCATCGGAGCAATATGGCTTTTCTGTGGTATTTCCTATGTGTATGCTATTGCTCAAAAGAAATTCTATCTGCCGGTAGGTATTCTTGTTCTATTGGTAGCTTACTATCTGTTTCAGATGACGGGGCTTATCGGAGCTGTAGAGACTAAAGACGCTCTGCATACACTTAAGCAGCGACTTCCCTTATTGGCTTTGCCGTTAGCTTTGTGCTGTTGGCGTCCGACAAGAACGGAATGGGGCGTATTTCTTTCTTTTTCTTTCCGCCTTGTATCGGTGTACTTATCCTGCATCATTCTTATTTCTCTTCTTTTGACCCAATACTTCGGTCAATCCGTTTTATCTCCTTTCTCTTTCGATAAATTCTATCTCAAGGCTCATATCCCAATGCCTGCATCGAGTTTCTGTATGCTCCATTGGACGCATTTTGCCCATCCCACTTATATCTTCTTGGGCATATTCGCTATTTTTATGGCAGTCGCCGTACGTCAGTATTTCTATCGGGAGCAAACGGTATCTACGGTGGAAATGATCTATGGTTTGGTTGCCTTGTCATGCTTTGCTTTTATTACCCAAAGCCGCTTGGCCATGCTCTTCATTCCCCTGTCCATCATGTTCTTTTTCTTGGTACGAACCTTTTTCCTATCCCAGAAAAAGAAACTTTTATTCGTCTCTTTCATCCTTATCATTGTAGGAGGTTTTATCTTCAACGGCCTCTTGTCTCATCGTTTTTTTGCGGACGGAGAGCGCATGCAGATGCGTGATATAGCCATGGATGCTATCAATCGGCATCCATGGACAGGTATTCGGTTAGGCACTATGGACAATATATTGCAGGCGCAGATCGATACGGATATTTTGTTGAAGCATCCGCACAACCAGCTTCTGGCCGATGGCATGCAGCTTGGTATTCCCGGGATGGTTGTTTTGGTTGTATTCGTAGGCGGTTTGTTTTATTTTGCCTATCGCGATCGCGGATATGATTTCCTCCTTTTCCTGCCTGCTATCCTCCTGACAATGGCAGTCGAATCCCCTCTGATCTTCGTTCGAGGTGCCTATTTGTTGGCATTTTGGTTCTCGGTATTTGCCGTTTCTCCGACTCGAAAGAAAGACTTTGCTTGAAAGAATTTTTTAAGTTTGCCCTGATCCTCAGATGATCAGAGTTTGTTTCCGTATGGCTTGAAAAATGAAAAAGCAAAAACAGGGAAAATTATTTTATTCCATCAGCGAAGTGGCGCGGATGTTCGATCTGCCGGATTCCACTCTGCGTTTTTGGGAGAAGGAGTTTCCGGCATTAAAGCCACGTACTTCCGACGGCGGCACACGTCGCTATACAGCCAAGGACATCGAAATGGTGCGGCTCATCCACCACCTCACCAAAGAAAAAGGACTCACACTTGCAGGCACGAAGCAAGCTCTCAAGAACGACTATGATGGTACTACGCGCAGGGAAGAAGTCATCAGTCGTCTGAAAGAAATCCGTCAGGAACTATGTGATATCCGTGATGCCATCGACCAATGGGAGCGGAAAAATATGTACTGAAAGAAACGATGCTGCGATGGATCCCGAATTCGATCTTCTTCTGAAAGCCTGGAAAAGCAGCGGACTCTCTGTCGGTATGAAAGACGATGAGCTCTTAGCCCTGCTTGAGAGTTGTTCATACAGAGTGGAACGGCTGAAAGCCGAAGAGCTATATGCTATCGGTGGAGACAAGCTCCAAGACCTGCGAATCGTGGGTGTAGGTGAGATTCGTGCTGAGATGGTGGGGCCTTCCGGCAAGCAGATTCTGATAGATACTTTGGCGGTCGGACGCATCTTGGCTCCGGCCCTTCTTTTTGCTTCGGAGAATATTTTACCCGTTACCCTGTTTGCTAATGAGGACAGTGTTCTTTTCCGCATCGGGAAAGAAGAGTTCAAAGGGATGATGCATAAGTATCCTACTCTGATGGAGAATTTCATAGGCATGATTTCCGATATCAGTGCTTTCCTGATGAAGAAAATCCATCAGCTCAGCTTGCGAAGTTTGCAGGGCAAGATCGGAGACTACCTGTTTCAGCTTTATACGAAAGATGGCAGCAATCGGATTGTTGTCGAATCTTCATGGAAAGAACTTTCCGATCGATTTGGCGTGAACAGGCAATCACTGGCACGCAGTCTCTCTCAGCTTGAGGAAGAGGGTATCATCCGTGTGGATGGTAAAAGCATAGAAATACTCCAGCCCAACCGATTGTCGAGGCTGGAGTAATCAAATTAAATCTTCTTTAGTATTCCCTTGTTTCTCTTTCGCTCATCGACCGAAAAGAAATACACGCTAATCAGCTTTTCACAGAAAGCTATTAAGCTTTCCGCCAAATACTTTGAACTATTCGGAGAAATAGTTATAACTATTCTGCAAAATAGTTATAACTATCCGGTGAAATAGTTTTAACTATTCGACGAAATAGTTATAACTATTCAGCCAAGTACTTTAAACTATTCCGCAAAAAGCTCCTAAGCTCTCAGATGAAACTCTCATTGGTGGGGATGCGATATGATGAAAGAATCTTGTCAATCCTATAACATGGAGCTTTGTCGATTCGGAATTGGGCAGATAGATCCATGGTTAGAGCCTGTTGCCTGACGTGTACAGAAAAGAGAAGAGGCTGCCCGCTCTACCGGGCAGCCTCCATCGTTCTCAAACCGTATAATATAATCTGATATCAATACATATATCCGATGTACCAGAAGTTCTCTCGCACTTTGTCAAGTCGGAGTGCGAAAATGCCATCGTTTTTGGATAGATTGAAGTACTTTTTGTTTTCGAAGTGAGTAACCCAATCTCTTTTACTTAGCACTCCATCTCCTGTTGGCTCACCTACTCCATGTGGATCGCGGATAATCATGTAATAGTCACCATTGGAAACTGTAAATCCCAAAACTGTATAGGCATGGTATGCTGCAATTCCGGGCATCATAGGAGGTAGAGGCTCCCAGCATGGGGTTACAATCACCATCGGGTTTATCGTCTTCCAACTATAGCACATGCTTTTCATAAAATTCAGCAATGACAGATCTGTGAAAGAAGAAAGCATGAGATACTTGCTGGCAAACCAACTGTCTCCACTCAGCTCGCAAAGTGCTTCGTCAGGATGGCCACCTGCAATCTGTACGATTGCGTTGAATTTGGAATCATTAGGGAATTTCCAATTGGCATACGCTTGCTCGAAAAGGGCCGGCCAGTATTCTCCGTTGAACCAATAGCGGCTCCTTGCAAAGATCGGAAGTTTGTAATATCCTAGCTGAAGAATTTCATTGGTGGATTTGCCTGATCCTGATGGACGTGGATTTTCCTGTCCGGGACGCCCTATAAACCAGCGATAGAGTCGCCATTCATCTAGACCCGACAGGATGTCCACATCCATATTCAATAGAGCGGGATGTACCCAAGCTATAGCCGACAAAGCTGCATGCAAGTAACAATCGCCAACGGCTCCCTGGACTACTGTATCCCATAGATTGTGTGCTCCATTGCTCTGGAAACCGACTTCTCTGTACTGATGTACTGTATTATAATCATCTCTTAAATTTTTTGTCGGAAGGATGATTTTGCTGATCTCCTTTGTGATAGTAGTGGATGACAGTGCTTGCTCTCTGAGGTCGTCGATGTCGAGTTTTTTGGCTGCTTTTTTTGCCTTTGGGGCAGCTTCTTCTTTCCCTTCGGGAGGCATGTCATAATCGTTTAGCGATTCATAGATTCTCTCCAGACTGTCCTGCCCTCTTTTGCCATTAGTCAAAGCTGAATCCACGATTTTGACTTCAGCATTTTGGTTTCTTCCGGCTCCTAATACAGAGTCGCCTTTGGATAATAGATCTTGCATGCTTGAACCCAACACACGTTCTACTATATCGGTAGTCCGTGGGTTGCTCCAATCCAATGGTCTCTCTAAAATGACTTCAGTAAGTGCATATGGATTGATCATCCCTGCAGGGCTGCGATCTTTGGATTTTTTAGATTCGATAGGAATGTTCAGTTCTTTCAGCCTGGCTTCCTCCCTTTCGATTTTACGGGCTTTCGCTTCCTCTTGTTGAGGAGTAAGAGTTGCTTGTGCTTCTAACTTCTGCAATTTTTCTTTTGAAATGGATTGCGGTACTAATTTCTTTTCCATAATTGAAAAATTTTAGATTGATTAAAACTGTGACTTTGGGCTCTTACACTTTAAGAGTCACACAAATGAAGGGATATATTAAGGAAAAGACTTGGACAAATCACGCATTTTCTTGGACAAATCACGCATTTGTGTACAAAAAAACTAACGAATTAAGGTGTAATTTGGACAAATCACGCATGAAAAACTGTTAATAGCCATTATTTCAATCACTTACGAGTGCAAGAGCAAAAACAGATAATTTTCAAGGAAAATGTGTATCTGAAGAGTGTTTCAAAAAATTACAAAAATGTTTTTCAGACGAGACCCGAACAGCCGAATACGTGAAGCAGGGGATTATTTGATTACCTTTGAACAGCAGAAACTTAGCTTTGACAATATATGATTACAGCCGAACGTTATCACGACATTAGCATGGGACACCGCGTAGTGGGGCACGATCACAAGTGCAGACATCTGCATGGACACAACTATCGTATCCACTTTATTTGCAGTGCACCGGCTCTTGATTCGATCGGGCGTGTAGTCGATTTCGGCGTAATCAAAGAGTTGCTATGTCAGTGGCTTGAAGATCATTGGGATCACAAGATGATGCTATGGGAGCAGGATCCGTTGCTTCCTGCTTTGCGTGCCACTGTGCCGGACGATCTGGTTGCAGTACCGTTCAATCCCACCGCGGAGAATATGGCTGTTTATCTGACAGAAGTGGTAGGGCCGATGCAGTTGGCCGGCACGGGAGTAACGCTGATCGGTTGTCGGGTGGACGAGACTCGTAAGTGCTCGGCCTCCTATACATTATAATACAGGATAATACGGAGCAATGCTCGTAAACGAAATCTTTCACAGCCTTCAGGGTGAAGGAGCCAATACCGGACGAGCTGCTGTCTTTGTCAGACTCGCAGGCTGCAATTTGGCATGTCCATATTGTGATACCGATTTTGCCCAAGGGAAAAAAATGTCATTGGAGGAGATTGCCCGCAGTATTGAACATTATCCCACACGCTTTCTCATTTGGACAGGTGGAGAACCGACTCTGCAACTTACAGAAGAAGCTACGGCTTATTTTCACAGGCTTGGTTACTATCAAGCTATAGAGACCAACGGAACTCGCCCCGTACCCAAAGGTATAGACTATATTTCCTGTAGTCCCAAGCCCGAAGCCATAGGAAAACTGAAAGAAAACTTCCCTGATGGAGTGGGGGAGTTTCGCTTCCCGTTAGGATCCGATACTCCTCTACCTCCACCGATCGACGAATTGCCCACTGCTCAGCATTATCTTGTCAGCCCCATCTTCGCGGGAGACGATGCCATGGAGCCCGATCCTTCTGCCATCACTCGCTGCGTCGAGTTCGTCAAGGCTTTTCCTGCTTGGCGTCTGAGCATACAGATGCACAAACTGATTCATATCCCATAGCCTATCCCTTTTCTTCTTAATATGTACAGCGGACATCATAAAATCCATTATCCTTTTCTTATCCTGTTGGTATGCCTTGCTTTTGCTGCCTGTAAGAGCGTGAAGTTGAAAGATGCGGAGAAGGCACATGATCGCCAAGAGTATACCAAGGCTGCCGATATGTACAATACATTATACAGGCGTACCCGACGAAAGCAGGTGGAGATGAAAGCTTATACGGCTTTCCGATCCGGTGAAAACTATCGTGCCGCCGGCAGACAAGCCAAAGCTTTGCGTGGCTATCTGAATGCCAGACGCTACGGGTATCCGGATTCTGTGGTACTGCTCCGTTTGGCACAGACCTATCAGCAAGGAGGTAACTATAAGGAAGCCGAGGCACTCTTCCGTGGATATTTGGAAGCTTATCCGAAAAGTTATTTTGCAGCTATCGGTTTGGAGGGGTGTCTGTTTGCCCGCCAGCAAAAGGAATATCCTACACGTTACCGGATACGGCGAGCTGCCGAGTGGAATTCGGCACGGGGCGACTTCGGCCCGGCCTATGCACCCGATGCTTCGGCTCTCTATTTCACATCGAGCAGAAGCAAAGACGACGGTTTGGATAATAGCAGCATAACGGGACTGAAACCCAACGACATTTATATCATCAAACGAGATGCACAAGGACGATGGGGACGTCCCGATAGCGTGTCCGGAGGAATCAATACTCCATGGGATGAAGGCGTGCCAACGATCACGCCCGATGGTAGTACCATATATTATACGTTGGCGCAGCAAGGGGCCGATTACGACCGTACGGTACAGATCTATTCCGCCGCTCGGAGCGGAGAAGGCGGTTGGAGCAACGGTTCGCTCGTGGACATTATGCGCGATTCGCTCCGTATGGCTGCTCATCCCTCTATGTCGGCATCCGGCGATTACCTGTATTTCGTCAGCAATATAGGCGGTAGCTATGGCGGCAAGGATATTTATCGTGTCAAGGTGTCGGATCGTTCTTATGGTTCACCGGAGAATTTGGGGCCTGATATCAATACGCCGGGGGACGAAATGTTTCCCTTCATAGATGGGGATAGTACCCTTTTCTTCGCTTCGGACGGACACGCCGGTCTGGGAGGACTGGATATTTTCAAAGCCACGCTGGACTCTACCGGCCGATGGCATGTAGTCAATATGGGACAACCGGTCAATTCCTCTGCCGATGATTTCGGCTT
>ENA-OWLI01000151-OWLI01000151.1-metagenome-genome-assembly--contig:-NODE-151-length-12169-cov-4.842744_pt1 | contig 12169 bp, 8 predicted proteins | sample MGYA00245346_ERZ651096 | MGnify/ENA primary metagenome ERZ651096 (study PRJEB26857, sample SAMEA4031766) | metagenome | biome: human; feature: oral; material: saliva | place: Philippines | collected 2014 | study...
CTTGAGGTTTGCAGAGAGATCGCATGAAGCTCTCCTTTCTTCGTCAAATCAATGCTTGTGTCTGTCTTGATCGATATGAGGGGGTGGAAGGGTTATTGTGCAAAAGTCTCGGTCTGTAAAATCAATTCTATCAACTCGACACCCATCAAACGAAATGCAATGAAATATGCACTTCATCCCCTGTATAAATCGGATTGAAGAGGTCTAATAGTTTGATATTAAGCAGATAACCGTGTATCTACTCAGATAAGGGGAACGGATAAGAAAGGAGCGAGGTGCTTCTTGCTTCTTGGTTTTGCAACTTTGCAAATATCCCTTACTTCTTACTCGCAAAGGTACTGATTATCCGATGAAAAACGGCTGAATTCAAAGAAAATAGTTTCCCCTATCAAGTAATCTCCTGAATCTTTCGCTATTACCCTCTTTATGTTGTACCTTCGCAAGAAATATTGAGATGTATGAAAGTCGCGTTATTACAATTGTCAGATATTCATATTCAATCTGATGAGGATTTTATTATCAAGCATCAAGAACCTTTTTATCGTTCTTGCAAGGCTCTGATAAATGAGTGTACAAAACTGATAGTTATTATCTCTGGAGACATCGCATTCAAAGGGAGCAAGGAGGAATATGATTTAGCTTACAATTGGCTTAAAAAGTGTGAGGAGTCTTGGAGGGATGAGGCTACGTTCTTAAACTCGGTAGAGTATATTGCTGTCCCAGGCAATCATGATTGCGATTTCTCTCGGCAAGATGAGGTTAGAGAGATTGTAATTAGTAAATTGTCCCAACAAGATAATGTGGGTTCTGGTAATGCAATATCAACATGCCTTTCTGTTCAGGAAAATTTTTGGTCCTTTTATAATAGACTGAGAGGGGACAAATTAAATGCAGATATATCATGGGTTCACGAGGTTCCGTTAAAACAGGACTTTAGTATTATCTTCAATTGTTATAATAGCGCATTTTTATCTCAGCTTAAAGAACAACCAGGAGGGTTGATCATACCACAAGATAAATTTATATACAAAGAGCGCACTCATCCTCAGGATGTTATTATCTCACTATATCATCATAATACTGGATGGCTGAATCCTAATACCCCATTAAACAACAAGAAGAGCTTTGAAAATCATCTATTTTGCACCTCTAATGTTGTTATGTGTGGACATGAACACTCGAATCAGGATAGAAAAATTTCGTCATTATCAGATTCTAGAGAGCTTATATACTTCGAGAGTTCAGCCCTTCAATACGAGATGATTTCCAAGTATAGTTTGATGGTACTTGACACTGATGAAATGACCCTAACTCGACATCAGCTTGAATACTCTGAGCCTGAAGAAATATACAAATTCACTGAAAATTCGACCCAATTCTCAATACTGAAGAAGCTATCTGGAATACTATTTAATAATGAATGGGTTGATAAATTGAGCGACATTAGAATACCGCTAACGCATACAAAAAAAACGACATTGAAGCTACCAGATATATTCGTTTTCCCAGATTTAGACCCACTTTCTGATATCAAACGTTCACGTGTTCAATACATGGATAGTGAGGGACTTTTAGAAAACACGACGATTGCGGAAAAAATTATATTCTTGGAAGGTGAAAATCAAGCGGGGAAAACCTCTCTCTTAAGGATGTTATGTCTATCGTTGCATCAGAAAGGCATATATCCCATTATGGTATTTGGTGGAGAGATAAAACATCACAACATATCTCAACAACTAAAGAATTCATATAAGGATCAATACCAGCACAAAAAATACAACTATGAGCGGTATACACAGTTAGATCGAAATAAGAAAGTTCTCTTGATTGACGACTTTGACAAGTCGCCAGTTAGCAATGAGTCTAAATCAAAATTATTGACGCAGTTACTGTGTAATTTTGAGAAGATTATTGTGACAACTAATATTCAAATGGATGTGCGGAGTATTTTATTAGATCTGAACAACCCTGACAACTTAAAACGCTTTAAGATTCTAGCCTTAGGGTGCTGCAAGCGAAATGCACTAATAGAGAAATGGGTTAGATTGGGAGAAGATGTAATTACATTAAACGAGCAATGTTTCCTCAATCGAGTTAAGGATGCGTATGATAATATTTCTACTTTATTAGGGCAGCAACTAATCCCGTCATACCCTATATTTATCCTTTCCCTTTTACAAGGATTAAATCAAGTGCTTGATAAGTTTGATACTTCACAAACCTCATACGCATTTTGCTATAATTCCTTGATAATAGCTTCTCTCATAAACTCTAAGATGGAAAAAGAGAATATTCCAGGGGTATTAAGATTCCTATCTGAGTTTGCCTATTATCATTATTCGGAACATACAGAAAGAAGGCACTTTAATAAGGATGAGTTTCAGTCATTCTACATAAATTACAACAAAAACTATTATACTCGGTATTCCACGGAGTCACTATTGCAGAATTTATGCAAGGCTGACATTATTCGGAGCGAGGACAACTCTAAATACTCGTTTTCATATAAATACATCTTCTACTACCTTGTAGCACAAAAGATTTCACAACTAATCAATGATAATAACGCAGAGGGACTTGTGCAACGGTTGTGTGAAAATTTACATAAGGAAAGAGAAGCTAACATCTTAATTTTTTTGGTCTTTCATAATGGTACGGGGAAACAGTTAGAGGATGTGTTATTTGCAAGTATGCTCCCTTTTGAGGATCAAAAACCGATCTCTTTGAATATTAATGACCCATTATTCAAAGGGATAAGCGACATTGTAGACAACATAAAGTCTGATGTTATGCTCCAAAACATTAACCCCAAGGAAAACCGGGAAGCTACTCTAAAAAACTCTGATGAAATTCAGAGGAGGCTTGATGCAGAAGAACAGCAGTCATATCTTACAGAGAAGGATTTTGAGGAAAACACTCATCTTCGTGACATCAATAATACTTTCAAGATTATTCAAATAATAGGGCAAATATCCAAAAATCAAAGACATACCCTCACAAAAGAGGATCTCCTAAGGTTAATTGAAGAATCATACAACGTATGTTTTCGTTCAATCTCATTCTTCGGTACGTTGATTGAGGAGGCTAAAGAGGAAATCACAGAACACTTCGTTAACAACTACAAAGACAAATGCCAGGTCAAGGAAACTGAACTTCGAACAAGAGTACACAAGTTGCTCCATATGTTGTTGTTTCAACAGTGCCTTGCATCTTTTTCTAACTTATCTCGGGCAGTAGGGATGTCTAACTCTCATGACCTGTTCGAACAGGTGGCAGCAAGGATAGGGACCCCAGCAGCAAAGATTATTTCGTTTACCATCAATACATATTACAATAAAATGAATATTGTAGATTTGGAGGAACTAGTCAAAGAGCATAGAAAGAATCCTGTTGTGATGGAAATAATCAAGGCACGAGTGGTAAACTATATATACAACAACTACGTAGATTTCAAACAATGTCAACGTATCGGGGATATCTGCCAACTAAAACTGGTAAATAGTGCGAGGATTTTAACTAGCCCTCACCGGTCCGTTAAATCAAAATAGCTTCAATGTAGTGGCACCTATCTTCCTGTTAAATTAACGTCAGTTCGACGTAAGAAAAAGCCAATGGATTTGTTTTCTGATTAGTGGTAAATATCCGTGTACGACAAGCCCGTATAACAAGCAAAGACAAACATATCCCTTGATACCAGCTCATAATCTCCTAATTGTTTTTCATCTAAGGCGATAATACGCTGAAGCTCCTCTTTGGTAATGTAGCGTGGTGAGCCGACATCCCAGCGAATAGAATAGCCCAAGAAGGGATAGGTGTCGATGATGTGCCGTTTGTATAGGTCTTTCAGTAGCGAAGCCAGCATAGAGAGATAGCCAGCCGTGGTATTGAGTTTAAATGCCTTCTCTCTGGAGAGATACACTTCAAAGTCTTCAACCAAGGCTCTACAAACTTTCTGAACAGGCAAGTCGCCTACTCGATAGCGGTGTTTGATAAAAGCCTCGAAATGCTTACGAAATAGTAAGATACACTTATACCTGCGTTCACTGCGGTCTATGCCCACACGCTCTCGAAAGCGTGCCAAATAGCCCTCCAAATGATAGAGCAGCCCTTGGCTATCGCTGTTTAAGCCGAAAAGCGTGTTTTTAACCTCCTCAGCTGTTACTATTTCCCCCTGCTTACTCTGCAAATACTCAAAGGCTCGATGTACAGCAAGTTGTAAGCGGTCGAGTTCTGCGTTTACGGATACAGCTTCGGCACTCTTGCCCACGAGCCTGCTCTTACGGCTATCCCATAGCTGGGGAGAGCAAGCAATTTTACAGCTGAATTGCACCATTGTTCGCCCCACACTGAGGCGAGCCATAATGGGGCTTTTACCTTCCTTACTCTGTGTGCTTCGCTTGAGGTAAAAGAGTAGTTTCAATGTCTTTTCTTTCATTGTTGTTTTTGTTTACAAAGTTAGACCTCTAAGAGATAGTTGTCGCTACGCAAAACATTGAAAACAAGAGAGAAAACATCGTTTTAGTTACCACTTTTTGCTTACCTCTTCCGAAGCCCCTAAAAGGGAACGATTTGGTAACTGAACTCGCTCTTTCAACTGCTCTTTTTTGCCTTTTTTTGTGGTGCAACCCTATGCACCAAAACGAAAGAAAGACTGTTAATCAAGCAGATAACATTTTCTCGCTTCCCCTTACTCCTAACTCCCATACTTCCGCATAGAATCAGGTTTTATTCATCTTCTTTATTGAAAAGCAAGAATCAAAATTCGATCGCCGTCTCTACTTGATCATTCAAGTTCTTCTTTCTACGGCAATGGACAATCGATCATCAAGAAAAAGGCTGCTTGAAAATGAGTCGGAATATTTTAGCAGGTAGCTCTTTCTTTGTTCTTGCATGCCGAAAATGACAGAGGTTGGCAAGCAAAACCCGTGCGACACTGTAAATTAAATACTTACCTTTGCAATAGTGACATTAAAAACAATAAAGCACAGAAACAAATAGCAAATCTGAAATGAAAGAATTTTTCAAAATGTTTTTCGCCTCGATCCTCGGGGTTATAACGGCAGGAATCATCTTGTTCTGTATCTTTCTATTTATCTTTTTCGGCATCGTAGCCGGTATTGCCTCCAAGGCAACGGGAGGAACCATTCCGAAGATCGAAGCAAACTCCATCCTACATATTGACAATTCTTCTTTCCCTGAGATCGTATCGGCCAATCCCTGGAGCATGCTCACAGGCAAAGACGAGTCCGTATCGCTCTCACAGGCAGTCGAAGCCATCGGCCAAGCCAAAAATAATCCCAACATAACCGGTATCTTCCTCGATCTGGACAACCTTTCCGTCGGTATGGCATCGGCAGAGGAATTGCGTCGCGCGTTGCAGGATTTCAAGATGTCGGGCAAGTTCGTCGTATCCTATGCCGACAGATACACCCAAAAGGGTTACTACCTCTCCAGTATTGCAGACAAACTCTACCTCAATCCGAAAGGAATGTTGGGGCTTATCGGGATTGCGACCCAAACAATGTTCTACAAAGATGCCCTCGACAAATTCGGCGTGAAGATGGAGATCTTCAAGGTAGGCACCTACAAGGCAGCTGTAGAGCCATTCATGCTCAACGGGATGAGCGATGCCAATCGCGAACAAATCACCACATACATAAACGGGCTTTGGGACAAGATCACATCCGATATTGCAGAGTCGCGCAAGACGGCAATGGATTCCGTGAAAATGTTTGCCGACAAAGGCGAAATGTTCGGTCTTGCCGAGAAAGCGGTGGAGATGAAGCTCGTAGACGAGCTGGCTTACCGTACCGATGTGGAGAAAGAACTCAAAAAGATGTCCCAACGCGGAGAGAAAGATGAACTTCGGTTCGTATCGCTTTCTCAGGTTCTGGCCAATGGCCCAATGAACAAAACGAAAGGCAGCCGGATCGCCGTTCTCTTTGCCGAAGGTGAAATAACGGAAGAAATAATAAAGAAGCCGTTCGACACTGACGGTAGCTCCATCACACAAGAACTCGCCAAAGAAATCAAGGCAGCAGCCGATGACGATGATATCAAAGCCGTAGTACTTCGTGTCAATTCTCCGGGAGGTAGTGCTTTCACTTCCGAACAGATATGGAAGCAGGTAGCGGATCTCAAGGCTAAAAAGCCCATCGTGGTCTCCATGGGCGACGTTGCAGCCTCGGGCGGATACTACATAGCTTGCGCAGCCAACAGTATCGTGGCAGAGCATACGACTCTGACCGGCTCCATCGGCATATTCGGCATGTTCCCGAACTTCGCGGGCGTAGCCAAGAAGATAGGAGTGAATATGGACGTCGTACAGACATCCAAGTATGCAGACTTGGGCAACACCTTCGCTCCGATGACGGTCGAAGATCGTGCCCTCATCCAACGCTACATAGAGCAGGGCTACGACCTCTTCCTCACTCGCGTATCGGAAGGCCGCAACCGCACCAAGGCACAGATCGACAGCATCGCTCAAGGCCGTGTATGGCTCGGCGACAAAGCTCTTGCACTCGGTTTGGTGGATGAGCTTGGAGGTTTGGACACAGCTATCAAACGGGCTGCGAAGCTGGCTCAGCTCGGTGGCAACTACAGCATAGAGTATGGCAAGACCAAGCGCAACTTCTTCGAAGAGCTGCTATCCTCATCAGCAGCGGATATGAAGTCTGCCATACTGAGTACCATTCTCTCCGATCCGGAAATAGAAGTTCTGCGCGAACTCCGCTCCATGCCGACCCGTCCTTCGGGCATACAGGCACGTCTCCCCTATTACTTCATGCCGTACTGATAAATGAGACAACCGTAATTGCCGAAGAGATGGATGCGCCTCGTATCAATAAGTGGCTCAAACCGCTTTCCGCCCTCTACGGGGCGGGCGTGAGGTTGCGCAACTACCTCTTCGACAAGAACGTCCTGATTTCGAACTCTTTCGACATCCCTATCGTCTGTGTAGGCAATATCACCATCGGCGGCACCGGTAAGACACCCCACGTAGAATACCTGATTCGACTCCTGCATCCACGCTATCGCATAGCGGTGGTTAGCCGCGGCTATAAGCGGAAAACCAAAGGGATGATCGTTGCAACCGAAGGATCGACTGCATGGGATATAGGAGACGAACCTCGTCAGATCAAACGAAAATATCCGGACCTGACCGTCATCGTAGATGCTGACCGGAGCAGAGCCATCGGCTATCTATGCGATCTGGCAGAAGAGCAAAGGCCACAGCTCATCATTCTGGACGATGGCTTCCAACACCGTAAGGTGAAAGCAGACCTGAACATAGTACTCACAGACTACAACCGTATTCTGACCAAAGACTATCTGCTTCCGGCCGGTCGTCTGAGAGAACCTGCAGGCTCTATACAGCGTGCCGATATGGTAATCCTGACCAAATGCCCCGATGATCTTGCTCCCATAGATCTTAGAGCAGCCAAACGCGACTTGGCCTTATACCCGCATCAGAAGCTGTTCTTCTCCAAATTTCTGTACGGACAGGGACTGAAGCCTTTGTTTTCCGATCAGTCTCCTTCGGCAGAAGTACGCTCTGCGCTGGCTATCGCCGGAATAGCAAGTCCGAAACTGTTCTTCCGAGAAATACGCACCCGATTCCCCTCCGGAACGGATCGCATCTATCCGGATCATCATGAGTTTACCGACAGAGAGGTCTGTTTGCTCTTCCAAGATTGGCACAAACTGCATCGGAAAGATGCCAATGCCATAGTGGTATGTACCGAGAAAGATGCCATGCGACTGGCCCTACGACAATCTTCTTTTCCGCAAGAGATGCAGGAAAGATTTTATTACCTGCCGGTGGAAGTAAAACTGATGTTCGATCAGGAAAAAGTATTTGTCGATAGGCTACTGGGAGTCATTCAACACAAAAAATAAGCGCAATGAAACGTACCGAAATATCTTCTCTGGGTGAGTTCGGACTCATCCGGCACCTCACCGATTGTGTCCGACTGAAAAATCCCGGTACCCTCAAAGGCATAGGGGACGATGCTGCCGTCATCTCATTCGATGAAGGCATGAAAGCACTTGTCACTACCGATATGCTCCTCGAAGGAATCCACTTCGACCTCACTTATACCCCTCTCAAACATTTGGGATACAAGAGTGCGATAGTAAACTTCTCCGACATATATGCCATGAACGGGACACCACGGCAGCTGACGGTTTCCATAGGTGTATCGGCACGATTCTCGGTAGAGGATATCGAACAGATCTATCAGGGTATCCTCACGGCCTGCGATGTCTACGGCGTAGACCTCGTAGGAGGCGATACTTCGGCGTCGCTCACCGGATTGTGTCTGAGCCTGACCTGCATCGGGGAGGCACGAGAAGAGGAAATTGTGTATCGCAGTGGAGCCAAACCGACCGATCTAATCTGCGTGAGCGGAGACCTCGGCGCAGCCTATATGGGACTCCAGCTACTGGAGCGTGAGAAAGCGGTCTATCAGGGAGAAAAAGACTTTGCACCGGATTTCGCCGGTCATGAGTACATACTCGAAAGACAGCTGAAACCCGAAGCGCGCAAAGACATTGTGGAGGAGTTGCGCTCGGCCGGCATCAAACCGACTGCCATGATGGACATTTCGGACGGGCTATCGTCCGAACTCCTCCATATAGCGCATGCCGGAAAGGTCGGCGTCCGTATATATGACGACAAATTGCCTATCGACTACCAGACGGCAGCCATGGCGGAAGAGTTCAATATGAATCTCTCCACAGCCGCTCTGAACGGGGGTGAAGACTACGAATTGTTGTTTACCGTACCTCTCACCCGTCTCGATGATATTCAGCGAATAGAGGGCATCCACCTGATCGGCCATATTACAGAAGAGGCCGACGGTCACCTCCTCGTGGCACGAGACGGAACGGAGATTACCTTGGTAGCGCAAGGATGGAATGCAGCAAAGGCTCTGAATGGGTAGTATCCGACTGCAAAACCTCACAGAAGGGGAAATAAAAGGACGTCTGCTCCGACTGGCTCTGCCCATCATGGGTACTTCCTTCGTGCAGATGGCCTATAGCTTTACCGATATGGCCTGGTTAGGCCGGTTGGGTAGCAAGTCCGTGGCAGCCGTAGGTATTGTGGCGGTACTGACGTGGCTCTCCAGTTCCATATCGTCAATCAATAAGACCGGCAGTGAGGTGACGATAGGCCACAGCCTCGGCAAGGGGGCCATCGAGGAAGCACGACGATACGCTTCGCACAACGTTTCGATGTCCCTACTGATCTCCTCCGTCATCGCTCTTTTGTTTTTCCTTTTCCCACACCTTTTCCTCGGTATATACCATTTGGAGGACGATGTACACGCTTTGGCTCTTACCTACCTGCGCATAGTGGCATGCGGCCTGCCTTTCACCTTTGCAGCCACCGCATTCAGCGGTATCTACAACGGAGCCGGACTCAGCTCCATACCCTTCAAGGTCAGTAGCACGGGGTTGGTACTCAATATGATTCTGGATCCCTTGCTGATATTCGGTTTGGGATGGGGGACGATCGGAGCGGCCATAGCCACGCTGATCGCTCAGGTATTCGTATTCGTTCTATTCTTTTACAGGCTCAGACGGCAGGATAAGCTGTTGGATTGCTTCCCGTTCTTCGTCCGACCGGACAATATACATAGCGGTCGCATCTTGCGTATCGGCCTGCCTGTAGCTGCTCTCAACTCCCTCTTCGCCATCATCAATATGATGCTTGGCCGCCTGGCTTCGCAGCAAGGAGGACATATCGGAGTGGCAACGCTGACAACAGGCGGACAGCTGGAAGCCATCACTTGGAACACTTCGCAAGGATTCAGCACGGCACTGGCTACTTTCGTGGCTCATAATTACGCTGCCCGTCAGGGCAAACGTATATTTTCTGCCTACCGTTATACCCTACTCTACTGCTCCATTTTCGGTATTCTCGGCACAGTGCTTTTCGTTTTCTTCGGTAATGAAGTCTTCCGACTCGTGGTACCGGAAAAAGAAGCCTATCTGTCGGGAGGTATTTATCTGCGCATCAGTGGCTATTCTCAGCTACTGATGATGCTGGAAATAGCCACTCAAGGCCTGTTCTACGGGACGGCACGGACAGTTTTCCCGGCCGTTATCAGTATCGGGGGGAACCTCCTGCGGATTCCGCTGGCTCTGCTGCTTATCGGTATGGGTTTTGGACCGGAATCCGTATGGTGGGCAATCAGCCTCTCATCCATGCTCAAAGGCTTGGCCATCGTGTGTGGACTGCCCTATCTCAACAGACGTATCAAACTACACAGCCAACTTCTACCCTCTTCGCAATGAAATACATCGCATACGCATTCGAACTCACACACCGCCCGGATGAACTGACTTTGGAGACGGCATACGACCTGCTTAGTGCCGAACTTGCCGAAATAGGATTCGAGAGTTTCGAGCAAAATGAGACTTGCCTTCGTGCTTATATCCCTGTCTCCACCGATATAGCATCCGACATTCCTACGCTATTGGAGCAGTTTCCACTGCCGGGGCTTCTGTGGCAATACTCATCCGAGATCCAACCGGATATCAACTGGAACGAACAGTGGGAAAAGAATTTCTTCCGCCCCATTCGGATCGAAGACAAATGCCTCGTAAGAGCACCTTTCCATCCGACCGATCCGGATATACCGCTCGAACTGATTATTTCTCCTCAAATGGCCTTTGGGACAGGACACCATGAGACCACTTCGCTGATGATGAGCTATCTTCTCGATATGGATTTGCGAGGCTTGAGAGTTCTGGACATGGGTTGCGGTACGGGAATCCTTGCCATCTTAGCCCGCAAGCTGGGAGCCTCTTCTGTCACAGCCATAGACATAGACGACTGGTGCATACGCAACACGAGCGAGAATGCAGCTCTCAATGATATTTGGGATATTGATGTTCGTATAGGTAACGCATCTCTTCTTGCCGACTGTCCGATATTCGATCTGATTATCGCAAACATCAACCGTAATATTCTGCTGAACGATATGTCTGCATACAGATCCCGACTCGGTAATGGCAGCACCCTGCTGTTAAGCGGTTTCTATACGGAGGATATACCGATCCTTACAGAATGTGCCGGAACACTAGGTCTGACTCTTTCGGAAACACGCTCACGTAACAACTGGGCTGCACTGCGGTTTACCCCCGACTCTCCTAAAAGATAAAGGAGCGAGTGCTTCGAGAAGCATAGGAGCCTAAAAAGAAAGTGTCCCGAACCTTGCAGTCCGGGACACTTTCTTTTTGTGCGGTATAGGATATTCGAATTATCTGAAGAGTGTACCGGTAGCGATCTCATCGGCTACCTGATCACCGCAGAGGTAACGAACCACTTCTATGGCAAATGCAAAGACGCAGGCAGGGCCTTTGCCTGTAATAACATGTCCGTCACGTGTGGCAGCTTCACCCGTATAATCGGCTCCTTCGAGTTTGGATTCAAAGCCCGGATAGCAAGTAGCTTTTCTGCCACAGACAAAACCCAAACCACCGAATACCAAAGGAGCAGCACAGATAGCAGCCACAAGCTTTTGGGCGGCATAATGCTCGCTTAGAAGACGGCGAAGAGGTTCACAGCTGTTCAGATTATCAGCTCCGGGGAGTCCTCCCGGCAAAACCAAAGCATCCACTGTCGGCAAATCAGTCATCAGGCGATCGGCTTTGACGGTGATCCCGTTGGCTCCCTCTACATAGAGCGAATCCGTAATGGAAACAAATTCGGCGACTACACCTCCCCGACGAAGAATATCGAGCGTGCCTACGGCTTCGGTCTCTTCGAAACCGGGAGCCAGAAATACTAATGCTGTCTTTTTCATATTCCTTATGTTTTTTACTTGATGTCGAAATGATAGGTGATCACTCCCTCCTGATCTCCACCACCCGCTATGGCATTGAAGCGAGTAGTTTTGGCCGCTTCTATAGCTGCTCGCTGGGCGGCAGCATCCGTGATATTGGTACCGCGCAGACGGATGGAAGCATCGGTCACACGTCCGGCATTGTTTACTACGATGTTTACTCGTACCGTTCCTCGAATCGGTTTGCTGTAGCGAGGCTTTTCCGGATAGCCGCCATTGCCCACGATAGTACGGCCGGTAAGCGAGTACGAAGAACCGCTACCTCCGGGATTGCCCTGATTGCCATTGGCTTGTGTGCCCGAACCTTGCGTATT
>ENA-OWLI01000155-OWLI01000155.1-metagenome-genome-assembly--contig:-NODE-155-length-12027-cov-5.280571_pt1 | contig 12027 bp, 12 predicted proteins | sample MGYA00245346_ERZ651096 | MGnify/ENA primary metagenome ERZ651096 (study PRJEB26857, sample SAMEA4031766) | metagenome | biome: human; feature: oral; material: saliva | place: Philippines | collected 2014...
TGTTCACTGAAGGCTCTTATATTTCTTGAAAGTCTAGATAATGAAAAGAAAACATACAACCGAATCAAGAAGGGTTCTCATCAAATAGAAAAGCTCATATCCAAAATACAATCAGCGGATGTGGAATTTATTAGCTTTAAGAATTTTGCAAATCAAATATCTCTGGATGAATATTCTATTTGTAGTAGATATTCTCTTGAAGCGAATATATGCTTTAGAGAAAATGGGGTATTAGCAAATAAATACTATTCTACTATTGCTGATCCTACTTGGATTGACGCCCTTTATGAAGAAGCGAAAAAACTTAAAGAGTATGTTAGCTCGAAAACAGCTCCATTCTCTATTGTTCGTCTTTCTGACATTGACATTAATGAATTGCTTGAAAACCAAAAACGACTTTCAGATATTGCGAAGTAAAAGATTCGTTTTTATGGAGGTTTAACTATGGCTTTTTGTTACTTTTGAGCCGTCTCAACTCACTGTCAAAAGTAACGAGATGCTTTTCAGCGGGTTTCTTTGCTACTTTCTTTGTCCGCTCGAAGCTCACGAAAGAAAGTAGCGGTCGGCAGATTTGCCGACCGCTTTACTCTGTCTGTTTTTTTTGAACGGTTATCCGTCCCATCTTTACTTCGGGGTGTGTGGAGAAAGCCCAATTGATTTCCTCATCGGACAGAGTGCTGTGAATACCACTTCCCATAACCATTCCACAATCTTGCCTGACTTTCTGCCGTGCTTCCTCCCTGCTCTCGGCAACCACTTCAAACACACCCTCAAAAATGTATTGCGTCCGTACTCTGTAAATTTTCTTCTTCATATCCATTGTTTTAATTTATGCCGTTAATTTCATTCGCTGACGGATTAGCCTTTTGTTAGCATTGACAAGGTTCACGATTTGGTCGTGATACTCTGTGTTTTGATTGCACACGCCACGACTTTGCACCACTTTGAGCGTGTCCAGATTGACCTCAATCGTTTCTATCCGTCTGCCCCCAATGGTAGCCGAAAGGATAAGTGAGTTCTCTTTGAGATAGTAGGCACTATCGAATACACAATGATGCATTGCCGTCCCCTCATCCAAATGTTCCTGCACACTCTCCAAAACGTGGACTTGGATTGTGCCATCCGTGAATGAGATACCGAAGAACTTTGATTTGAGTTCGTGGAAACGCTTTTCGTCCTCCATTGCCTTTTTGCGTTTCTTCTCCTTTTCTTCCTTTTCCCTTTGTCTGCGGAGTTCGTTTTGTCTTAGGTCGTGTTCCCTATGCAGGTCGGTGGGGCAAACATACTTCGGGCTGTGTATGTCTTTATTCAATCTGCGGAGCATATCCACATAGTCGCACCATATCGAAATGTCCTCTATGTCATAGCCATTGCGGACTGCTATTTTATAGGATTGCCAACAAGCGTCAAATGCCCTCGAATTGTCAAGAAAGTATTTCAGATGTTCGGTTTTACCTGCTTTTATTAATGTTTCTGAACGGCTGTCGGACAATAGGGCAGGAATGAGAACGGTTGGTGCGATGTCGTGAAAATCGTCCCTAAAACCATTTCTGCGTAGTGTGTCCGTAGCCTTGAACTTGGGATATATCTGCGAGTATGATATATGGCGGTAGGCTTCGTTATCGTTTCTCACTGCCATAGGCGAGCAATAGGAAAAGGTGTCGATGTATCTGCCCAATACTCTCTGAACGGCAACAATCGTCTTTCGTCCTTGTGCGTTCCACCAATACTGACCAATTTCAATAACGTAGGACGTTGCCTTGCATCCTTTCTCCATTTCTGCGGAGAGGAGGAACATTCTTAGTACTTGATATTCTCCACAAGCGGTTAGAATGGTAAAATACTGCTTCTTCCTTATCTTACGTTCAAAAGTCGTTCGGACTTGCAACTTTGCTCTACAATGAGGGCAAGTGCAATGTTCGGTTGTCTTCTCCATTGTCCAACTATGCCCACAATCCATACACGTTGTGCGACCTTTGGGCAGTCGGTAGGCGAAATGGTCTATACACTCACGGAAAGCCCATTTGCTCTGTGTCTTGGTTATCGGGCGAAGGTGCTTGCTTTCAGCAAGTACTGCCTTCTCAAACTTATTTCTCGGTTTCATAATCTGTCCTCCTTGTTTTATTCGTTGCGAAATACATAGCCGTCCTTATACCAAAAGTCCGTATCAAAAAGGTCATCGGCATATTTTCCAAAATCAAAGTATATCAGCGCAAAATCGGGTAATTCATTCTCCATTTTCGCAAGTTCTTCCGCAAAATCCTCCCTGCTTGCATAACTTCCTATGTAGTCCGATTGGAAAGACTTCACAAGGCTGTATGCGTCTTGTGTGAGTTGGGTGTTGTTACCCTCCACCCATATCCAAAAGGCTTCTTTCTCCGTGTCGTTCAGTCTGTCCAACTCGTCTCGAAGTTCAAAGAAATTTTCCTCTAAATGTCCTTCGTCTATCAGACCATCGGGGATTTCCTCCCACGCTTGGAACATATATTCGGGCTCTGCCTCGTCCTCGTGTATCTCGGCACAACGCTCCATAAACTCGTCCCAATCATAAAACTCCGAAAGTTCCACCCATTCGCCCTGCAATGAGCCGTTGTTGTACTTGGCATAAGTGCCTACATAAATCCGTGCTTCGTTCAAATCCATTGCTTCCATATCCTTTTCTGTTTAGGGTTAAAACTCGAATAATGAGGGTTGGAGTTGCTCCTCCGCCTGCTTCTCCGCTTTCGGTTTCTTAGCGGTAAGTTTGCGGTATTCCTCTGCTTGGTATCGCTCGATAGCCTTTTTCCGTGCTTCTGCTTTTTCCTCTTCTGTAAGTTCGATAGTATGGTTTACCACGACTTGGCAGTTGATGGACGTGCCTACCTTGATGTTATCCTCATCGTAATAATGCACGGCAAGGGAATATACCTCCTCATCAGACAGACCTGCACACCCCATTCTTTGGACTTCCGTCAAGATGTAGGTAATGCACTCGTCTATGTTCTTGTTCTCCTTGCGGAAATTCCCTGCAAAGAGTTCATCGTATGATGCTCTTGTTTCCAAATAGTTTTGGATAACGTCCTTGAAGTGTTCTGTACCTTTCATTGTTTTTGTCTTTTTAATCAATTGAATAATGTTCCGCTGGATAGAAATTCGTAGTTGTTGGCTTCGCAACTCTCTGCAAAGGCTTCCTCGCTGAGTTGGTATTCCATATCGTCCCTGCAAGCCTTGAAAAATCCATTCAAGCACCTGTCCATAAGTTCGTATAGGGTGGTATCATCGGGGGCTTTCAAAAAGTCGTATATGGGCTTCAATATCTCATAGTCCATACAATAGCCCGTCAATACGCAATCATTGGTAACAAATACACGACTTTTACGCTTTCTCTTGTAATTGTGCCCCCAAATGGTTTTGGGTATATACAAGTCGTTCCAATGGTTATTGACAAGGTATTTCAGTAGTCTAACCCCTTTCAAATTATCTTCTTCCTCGCTGTAATGAGAAGTGAAACGATACCAATAGGAATAATTATCGTATGACCATCTGTCCACCTTGATATTGAATATCTGTTCAAAGGCTTGCAATGTCTTTCGGTTTTCTTCGTCCCAACCATAGTTAAAATGTTCCGCCCAATGGCTGTGTGCCTTTGCTTGTGCCTCTCTTGTCAGTTCGTGGAGGTTATATACCTCGTATGTTCTTATTGCCGTTCTCATATTCGTTTGGTGTTATAGGGTTGTATTATTGATGATGTCTTCTCCATTGTCCGCAAAGACCTCGATAGTAGGTTTCCCTCCATTTTCCTTTACGGATAGGCTTTCGGAGGTTTCATATAAGGTCTCGTCGTCCATAATGATGACTTTCTCGTTGTCTTCAAAACAAAGTACATCCTCTCCCTGCCACGACTTGACAATAGCAACGGCTTCCTCGTAATTCTCTGCTGTTACTTCAAAGTGGGTGCGCTCCCAACAAGTAACCTTTCTATCTTGGTAAAATCTGAATGCTTCCATCGCTCCCACTATTAGATTGTTGCTAAAATGATTTCTTGGATATGAATAGGTTCAACTTCTGAGAAGAGATAGAGGATAAATTCCTTTCTGTCCTTCCGATTGAGTTCTTTGTATAGTTCCCTAAAGGCGGATATATTCCCATTGAGGTAAACCGATACCATATACTCGAAAATGTTGTCCACTTCGTAGTATCTGCATTGCTGTGCGATTGTCTTGCTTCTTCTTTTCATATATCTGTCTGTCTAAGAAATGAGTATCCAAAGTATTGTCCCGATGATGAGGGCATAAGCCAAGATGTACACTGCGATTGCCAAAGTGATGGTAAGGAGTAGCCGAATGAGGAATTTCCCTGCACATAACCCTGCCAGCCAAAGCCAGACGCTTCCGCCCCAAAGGAGAGAGCCTGCGAGTGTAAGAGCCACCCAAATTGATATTTTGTATCTCGGTTTCATCTTGTCTGATTTTTTTGATTTTATGCGGATTCCAGAGGTGAGGGAGGTAGAGTTTCCATTTTTCTTTTTCTCTGTCCTCGTGTTTCCGACATTTTTTTTATGCGTTTTTCCGTCGGGTCGGTCGTTTTCGTTTCAGGGGCTTAAAAAGGTAGGGCTTAGGACAAACAAGGTTTTACGGCGAGAATACTACCTGCAATGAAATGGAAGTGTGGAGATTGTCGCCTAAACGGCTTGCCGCCCCGACCTTTTTTGTACGTGAAAGCCCGGAACTACCTTTGCCGCTGACAACGAACAACCGATCCCGATGCGAATACATAGAATGGAACGTGGAGAGGAACACCGCAGAGGATAGAGCGAAAAAATGAAAGGCAGCCTTCACAAGTAAGACTGCCACAACAATCAGCAATAAGACGAAAAAATAGAATCAGCTGACTGAATAGAGAGCCGTCAGAAAAGAAAAACAGAGAAAGTTTCGTCTTTCTCCGTAGATAGTATTACCTTTGAAGTAGGTTATTCAAGGTACACAAAGCATTGTATATTATTGCAGAAGATAGGTCGCTAAATCATTACCTACTGCATTTCATGACTCATTCGACTGTTGATAGCCAATTACTTATACCTAAATGATAGATTTTAACAAAAAACTATTATTATTGTAGTAGACAAATACAAGACACTATTATGATTAATATACATACGCGACTAACTATCCTGACATTTCTTGGATGTGTCTTTATGCTCTCAGCCAAAGAGATTAATGTAGATTCTCTTTTCCAAATAGCGGCTGACCGGACTCTTTCTGCCACGGAAAAGAAAAAAAGGTATGAGGAGATGGGCAAACAGCTCGAATTGCATCAACAAGTCGGTAGCGCAGCCGATGCATATTCCTTAGCCATCAAGTTCTGCCGTGATGGTGGCTCGACCGAAGAGCTTCCATATCTGCTTTTAAAGTATGCAACTATGGCGACTCATGCAGGTCGTTATAGCAATGCAATAACGGCTCTAGAAGAAATAATGAGGCTGCTTAAAGACAAAAACGACAACATTATATTAGCCCGTACTTATATGCAAATAGGCATCGTATTTTTCTTTCAGGAAAAATGGGATGACGCATTGGTATTCTATGAACGTGCGCTACAAATCGCTCAAAAGAAAAAGGAGGAAAGAGGTATCTCTATAGCCTACAACAATATGGCTAACATTTATCAAAAAAAAGGAAATACTCAAGAAGCCTACTCCTATTATAGCAAAGCTTTGGATATACAACGAGCCAATGGTGATAGTGTAAGTATGTGCAACAGTCTCATGAATATCGGAACAATTATGATCAATGAGAAAAATCCGGAGGATAGCTATAAGACTTTGAAAGAAGCTCTTACAATAGCATCCAAAATAAATGATATCGAGATCCAAGCTCTATCTTATGCACATCTTGCATATTATTATGCATGGAGAAGCGAATACGGCAAAGCAAATGAAGTGCTCACAATCGCAGAAAATTTGGCATGCCATGCCGGGTATAATCAAACCAGATTGGCAATATTGGATATAGCCAGTTCCATATATGCCGAATACGGCTTGTACTCTTTGGCTTATGAATCCCAAAAAAGGTCCAAACTTCTGGCAGACTCTATCGCCGCCAAACAGATGCAAGAAAAAATTACGGAGTTTGACATTCGGTTCAAAAGCAAAGAGAAAGAGGCCGAAATAGCACTGAAAAATCAGGAATTACAACTGGCTCGCAAATTACATATTGCCCTTATCATAATATCCACACTGATGGTGGCAACCATCATTACCCTTATCATCCATGCAGTAAGGAGATACAGACAGAATAAGAGACTGCGAGAAATGAATGACACCAGAAACAGACTCCTCTCCATTATCTCACACGATATCAAGGGCCCGGCTATCGCACAGAAAATGGCCCTCGACACTATACTATCATCTTCATCTGACTGTGGCTCTATGACTCGGAATATGCTTTCTTCTATACGCAATAGTGTAGCAACAGAATTGACTCTTTTACAGAATTTACTCGATTGGTCTAATATCCAAATCGGGAATTTAGCTCCCAAATTTGTGGTTTTCAACATTGTGGAAAACATTGGAAAGGTGATCAATTTATACTCTATTTCTGCTCGGAATAAAGATATTAGCTTACATTTGGAAGCTCCCAAACAATGTTTGGTTCATGCTGACCAGCAAATGATCAATACCGTAATACGCAATTTACTCAGTAATGCAATCAAATTCTCTAAAGCAGGAAGCGTAATACACATCCGTGTGGAAGAAAAAGAGAAAGCCATGGGGATCAAAGTGTCTGTATCAGACAAAGGTATTGGCATGAGCAAAAAACAAATAACCGATATCCTCGAATCGGATAAAAATAAGAAGGCCACAGCTGGGACCGATGGGGAAATAGGTAGCGGATTAGGTTTAATTATCTGCAAAGGTCTGCTCAAAAAAAACAAAAGCAAGTTATGCATTGACAGCAAGGAAGGTAAAGGCTCCGTATTCTCTTTTGTCCTTGCCTCAGCGTAAAGATTACACAATATGATTAGTATCGTACTCGTGGATGACCACGAACTCTATCGGGTAGGTTTGCGTGCTGCCATTAGTCAAATGCAAGGTTTGGCAGAAATCGTAGGTGAATGTAGTTCTTGTGAAGAACTGGAAACGTTTCTGAAAGAACAAAAAGAACCGGGACTAATCATACTGGATATTTGGCTTCCCGATGGGAATGGAGTGAATATTGCTCGTAAGCTAAAGAAGCTATATCCGGCTGTTAAGATTATCATACTGTCTTCCGAAGTATCAGAGAAAACAGTCAATGAACTATTGGCGATTGATGTGGAAGGATACATATGCAAAACAGCTCAGATCAATGATATAGGAAATGCCATCCGCACAGTAACCACGGGTAGCCATTTCTATGGCAAAAGTGTTTCGAAGATGATACTGGATATTTGCGTATCACGTTCCGCAGACCAATCGCATAAGAAAAGCAAAAAACAGCAGCAGAACGACTCTTCCGAGCTGACCCAACGAGAGAAAGAAGTAGTACAATATCTGTGCGATGGCTATTCTGCCAAAGAAACAGCCGAAAAAATGCACCTTAGTTACCGAACGGTAGAAACACACCGTAGTAATATTCTGCACAAACTGGGATTCTCCAATGCAGCCGAACTGATACGGTATGCCGTAAAGAGCGGATTAGTGGATTGGCAATAGCTCTCTTTTCGGCTACCTGACGGCTCAAGAGAAGACAAGTAAATCGGATATTGGAGGCAAGAAGAGAAGAAACGTTTTCGGTCAACCATTACATATCGTATATTTATTCGGACAGGACATTTGTATATCACAGCCAAACGCGTACCTTTGTGCGACCGAAAAGAAATAAATAATTATTCCATAATATGGCTAAAAAAGAAAATCAACAACCGGACAACCACGTAGGAGAAGTGGTTTCACGCTCAGAGCAGTTCATAGAAAAGAACATGACCAAAATCGGCTTGGTTATTCTGGGCGTTTTTATCATTGTGGCAGGTATTTTTGCCTACAAACGTTTCGTCAGCGAACCTAAAGCTCGTGAAGCTGCTGCCAAGGTATATCTTGCCGAAGACAAATTCATTCAGGAATTGGACAGCGCAGCCTTAAATGGAAACGGTGCAAACGAAATGGGACTGTTGGCAGTAATAAAAAAATACTCCGGCTCGGATGCATCCAATCTGGCAAAAGCCTATGCCGGCATTTGCTACTACAACCTCGGAGAATATCAGAAAGCCATTGATCATCTGAAGGGGTTCTCCTCCAAGGAAAATATGGTAGCACCATCTATCACTCGTCTTATCGGTGACTGTTATGTACAGCTCAAAAAATATGAAGAGGCCGTAGGCTATTTTGAGAAAGCTGCGGCCGCAGCCTCTAACGATGCCATTACACCGGGCTGTCTCATCAAAGCCGGTCGCGTATACGAAGAGCTCAAACAATACGACAAGGCTCTCGCTGCTTATAAGCAGGTAAAAGAAAAATACTACACATCGATGGAAGCTAATACGGTAGAAGCAGATATCATACGTGTAAAAACCAAAGGAGCGAAATAATAGTATCAAAACGATAAAAAAGAAAGGCATCTATCTCATGCTGGGATGGATGCCTTTTTTCAGGACAAAACTTATCAGACAATTACAGAATCATGGCTACAGCTTATCATAACTTATCCGACTACGACTACGAAAGCGTTCCCTGTGGCAAAGACTTACGTATAGGAATTGCCGTTGCTGAATGGAATCGCAATATCACAGAGCCACTGATGAAAGGGGCTATCGATACCCTTTTGGAGCATGGTGTGTCGGCTGACAATATCATCGTACAGCATGTTCCCGGCACTTTCGAACTTACCTATGCAAGCGCATACCTTGCCGAACAGCATGAAGTAGATGCAGTGATCGCTATAGGCTGTGTAGTCAGAGGCGACACCCCCCATTTCGACTATATCTGCCAAGGGGTAACGCAGGGAATCACCCAGTTGAACGTTGACGGCTTTGTACCAGTCATTTTCGGAGTCCTTACCACGGAAACAATGCTTCAGGCCGAAGAGCGTGCCGGGGGCAAGCATGGCAACAAAGGCACGGAAGCAGCCGTTACAGCTCTTAAAATGGCAGGATTGGAAAGAATATAAGTTTCGGCTTTTTTTCATTCAGATTGCCTGATCCTAATACTACATCATCAGGAAACACTTTTGTAGAATGCAGCAAATTCTACAATGCCCCATAGGGGGCCACAGCAAAAAACTCTCATAATTCGGAATATTACCTTCAATGAAAAAAAGTTTTCTTTTAGCCATAGTAATGCTCTTTGGCATTGCCATGCAGGGACATTCTGCTCCGGTTACGAAAGAGCGAGCTTTGAATCTGGCTCGGCTGGCTTTGCGACAGGTATCCTTGCGAATGGGACAAACAGCAGTATCTGACAAGATTTCCATCGATTACGTCTATCGGCAAGGAGATGCCGAGAGGTGTATCACATCACAAGAGGAAGGTTCTCCTGCATATTTTTATGTAGCTAATCGTGGGAATAATGAGGGCTATGCTCTTGTAGCAGCAGATGACAGAATACCGACAATTTTAGCCTATTCACCCATTGGCCGTTTCGACATGGACAGTATGCCGGACAATCTTCGCATGTGGCTACAAATTTACGATCAGGAAATAGGCCTGATACTTTCCGGAAAAGCTCGGCTCAATGAAGAGATATTACGTACCGAGGGCGTACCGGCTGAAGTACATGCTCTGATGGATAACGGTCATTTTGCCAACGATCCCATGCGATGGAATCAAGGTTACCCATGGAACAATAAGGAACCACTGCTTCCTAATGGCAATCATGCCTATACCGGCTGTGTTGCTACTGCTGCAGCACAAATCATGCGCTACCATAGCTGGCCGCTTCAAGGTGAAGGCTCTTTCGATTATCATGCAGGTTCATTAGTTGGCAACTGGTCCGGCACATTTGGTGAAATGTACGACTGGATCAATATGCCCGGAAATCCCGACCTTGATAATCTGACTCAATCTCAAGTGGATGCCTACGCCACACTGATGCGTGATGTGAGTGCATCTGTATCGATGAGTTTTTATGAAAATGGAAGTGGTACGTACAGCGTTTATGTAGTAGGAGCCTTGCGAAACAACTTTCGCTACAAGCGTTCACTGCAGCTACATGTACGCGCCTTATATACCTCACAGGAGTGGCACGATATGATCCGCGGGGAACTTGCCTCCGGAAGGCCGGTCTATTATGCAGGGAATAACCAGAGCATAGGACATGCTTTCGTTTGCGATGGTTATGCTTCGGATGATACTTTCCATTTCAACTGGGGTTGGGGAGGTGTTTCCAACGGCTTCTACAAACTAACACTCCTCTCGCCGACTTCGTTGGGTATCGGAGGTGAGGGAATAGGTTTTACCATTTATCAAGAGATCATCACCGGTATCGAACCGGCTAAGACTCCCGCTGAAGCCGGTACAGATGCCTTGCCGATCTTGGCACTGAAAGACATAGAAGCCGAGTATAAAAGTGAATCCGGATTGAACGTAGAGTATTCGATATATAATACAGGTGAAGAGCAATCAAATCTTGACCTCGGATACAGATTGAACAAGGCTGACGGAGAAGTCATAGAGGTGAAAACTTCATCTAACAATATCTCTTGGTACGGATACGGAGAGCATCCCGAGAGTTTCTCATTGGCACCTAATCAGTTGTCACAAGGAATCAACACCATCACCCTACTTTATCGTCGCACAGGCACCGAACAGTGGGAGCCGGTACGGCATGCACAGGGAGGATATGTCAATAGCATTAAAGTAAATACGACAGACCCGAACAATGTCGTAGTCACGGTAGATAATAACGAAGGCAAGCTCAGTATCGTCCCCAACAGCTTTGTCGCAGATCTGAATTCTTATGAACATAGTACGATTACAGTACAGTTCAATAGCGACAGCCCTGATGAGATCCGTACACCCGTAGCCTTTGCTCTATCTACAGGAGCTACTGCGGACGATGCAATATCTTTGGGCTGGGTAATGGCTGAAGTTCCGGGCGGTAGCAGCAACTATCCGGTGGTTTGGTCTAAAGACGTTCTCACTCTCTCGGAAGGCGACTATACATTGTGGTATAGATTTTCCATCAACAACCAAAAGGATGAATGGAAAAAGATCGGAAGCGTGTCAGTAAAAACGCCGACAGAGTATACGCACCCCTTATTCGAAGTGGGCCATAATCAAACTTCTACCTATACGCTGGATATGGCTCACAACAGAGTATTGCCCGACTTTACACTCAAAAATCTCGGATTGCCTTTCAATGGTGAGTTGGTTGTTGTTTTCCGCCAAACACAATCCTCATCGGGGTCTTTATGGGCAGCTCAAGAAACAGTACATATCAAGCAAGGAGAAACTTTCGTATATAAACCTGTTGTCGAAGGCCCTATACCTGATGGATCCTATCGTGCGACCCTCCATGCATTCGTAAACGGACAACCACAGTTGTACCTCAAGGGGAAAAGGAACTACACGGTGAAGATCGTCAATGGTACAGCGGTAGAAGCAATAGAATCGTCAGAAGAGATCAGAGTATTCCCTAATCCGGCACGCGATTATGTGGAAATATCGGCACCTTGCATTCCCCAAGAAACATCTATCATTCTTTTCGATCTGTCAGGCAAGATTGTCATGAAGAATAGTTTATCAGCGGGGCATGGCAGAATGGATGTCAGCCGACTTCCTAATGGGGCCTACATCCTTAAGGTGGATGGATATACGACGAAAATAAATATAGTGCACTAAGAAAACTCAACGACCAAATAAAATGGGAGAGCGTATGCAGGAAATATATTTTCCACATACGCTCTCTTCTTTTTGATAGACCCGGGAAGCACGTAATAAGGACAATAACTTTCATCCCTTTTTATCGTAACGAGACCTTTGCGCAATAACCCTCCCCCCTCATATTGATGAAGACAGACACAAGCATTGATTTGATGAAGAGAGGAGTGCTTCATGCAGGTCTCTGCGAACCTC
>ENA-OWLI01000157-OWLI01000157.1-metagenome-genome-assembly--contig:-NODE-157-length-11938-cov-5.465876_pt1 | contig 11938 bp, 14 predicted proteins | sample MGYA00245346_ERZ651096 | MGnify/ENA primary metagenome ERZ651096 (study PRJEB26857, sample SAMEA4031766) | metagenome | biome: human; feature: oral; material: saliva | place: Philippines | collected 2014...
AGGCGGCGGAACAGGAGCGGCAGCAGACGCAACAGAGGGTGAAAGGCACGGCACAAAAGATTTGGAATAGTAGCCGCCCCGCTTCGTTGAGCCATCCCTATCTTGCTGCCAAAGGTATTACCAACCCGGATGCCATCGCCGGTCTGCGTCAAAACGAATATAAGGACAACGACAATCTGATTATCCCCGTCCTGTATGAAAATGAAATCGTCAATCTGCAATCCATCAACCAAGATGGAGGCAAACGCTTCTTGGCAGGCGGTCAGGTTCAGGGGGCTTATGCCTTTATCGGCAAGGCCGATGATGTGGAAAAAGTCGGTGTCGTCATGGCGGAAGGTTATGCTACGGCGGCAAGCATCTACGAAGCCACGGGTAAGCCCGTCATCATTGCTTTTGATGCAGGCAACATGGTTGCCGTTGCCGAACGTTTGGCACAAAAACTGCCTCAAAACGTCCCTGTTGTGATTGCGGTCGATAACGATGCTTCGCAAACCGGTATCAAAAAAGCACGGCAGGCAGCCGCCTTGTTAGGCGACCGCGCCACGGCAATCCAACCAGAGTTTTCTATGACACTGATACAGCAATATCAGAAAGGCAAAGGCGTTGATGAAAAAGGGCGTCCCCCTTTACCGAGCGACTTCAACGACCTACACAAACTGGCTGGACTCGAAGCCGTTCGCCAGTCCTTTGCAGAAGGTGTCAATCTCGTCTTGAACCCCGACAACAGCCAAGAACAGGCAATCGCCGACGAATTGGAAGAATGGAGCGAAAGGGCTGAGAAAGCCAACAATAGCCGTACTGAACCTGAAAACTTGGAGAACCCCATGAATCATGAAAACAAAGACAACATTCAGACGACCTCTTCTAATACAACCAACAGTATTGAATACGAGGGTCGAACCCAAACAGTCAATGAGACGGTTTACCGTGAGTCTGACTTTAAACATTACGAGTTGCATGATGTAACAACCGACATTATGTATCTACGCAAAACCCCTGAAGAAATTCAACAAGACTTGGATAAAGAAGGTACGCTTAAATTCTATGAAGGTATAACACATGATGGACAACGCGTAACGTTTTATAAAACGGAGCAAGGATGGGAAGCACCCCTAAAAGATGAGTTTATTCAGGAAAAGAACAAAAAAGGACAGACTTCTACCCGCTCCGAATCGGAATTTACCGCCCCAAAGTTCGATAGGCCGTCTGAAACTGAACCAAACGCCCGCAAGGTCGTTTTAGACCTGCAATATCGTATCCCTGACAACATCAAAACGCGTTACCACAGCGTAGGCGGCAAATTCTATTCCGTTTCAGACCACAAAACAGTGCTGTTTGAAGATCAAGGCAAGCAGTTAAAAACAGCCCTTTCTGATCCGCAAACAGTCAAGGATATGTTGGAAGTTGTCAAAGCCAAAGGTTGGGACAGCATTAAGTTGTCGGGCAGTAAAGATTTCCGTCAGGCAATGTTTATTGAAGCCGCCGCCCAGGGTATCCGTACCAGTGGCTATAATCCGACTGCCGCTGATTTGCAGCGAGTGGAAGCGTTGCGGGAACGTTACGCGCAAAACGGCATTACACCGGAGATGGTGCGTGAGCAGGAAAGACGACACCCGGAAGTAGAGAAGGAACAGCCAAGACAAGAGCCTCATAAACGAACAGAACAGGGTAACTCTCAAAGCGAAACGGGGAAGCCTACACAGGAGCAGGAACAGCTTAAACCCGAGGTTGAACGTGAAGAGCGCATTCATACCCAGCCCGATGCTGCCATGCTGTCTGCCGCTGATCGACTGAAAGCGCAAAGCACACTGCCTTCCGACAGAACAATCAATGCTTCTCCTCGAGCTGATACCGATATTGACGTACCGGTTCATTCCATTGGTCGGGAAGAAGTTCCCGCCGAAGTCGTGCATCAGACTGATGATATGAAGGCGGCTGCGTTGAATACAGGCTTTGTTGCGGCGAAAGATCATTATATGCAGAAAGCACAAAAGTTGAGTAAGCCCAATCAAAAGAAACTGGCAATGTATGAACGCGGTGTGATGGATTCAATACGCGGGCTGGAAGGTGATGTACGCACAAAAGCCTTGAGAAACTACTACGAGCATACCGCCCAAAATATGCACGGAACGAAGCTGAAATTGCCTGATCCGATTCAGATTCCAAGTCCGACACAAGAGCAACAGCAGACGGCAAAAGGCCGGGAACAATACAGTCCTGAAAGAGGGCAGGATCCGGAAATTACAAGATAAGGAGGAAAGATGGAAGAGTATGCCGATATTTTGCAGGAAGATTGGAATACCCTACTCACTTCTGAAGAGCAAGAGGTATTTTTCAATCTAAGTCATGAAGAACAGGAGGCTTATCTGACCGCCTGCCAGTCTTATGAAGCCATGAAAGCTTATTTGGATAACCCGGAGTCTCCACCGGAGGCCAAACGGCTTTTAGATTTAAGTAGTTGGAAATAAACAGTAAGCCCTGCCGGAAATGGCAGGGCTTTTTTCTGTTTAGAGGAGATAAAAAATGACTGAGCGCAAAAAAAGCCATCAAGAAGAATATGCAGAAAAAATCGCCAAAGAACTGATCGAGCGACTTAAGCAGGGTACAGCTCCATTTCAATTGCCCTGGCAGCCTGATATGGGTAGAGATTTTCCTTTCAACCCCGTATCAGGTACTGAATATAGCGGTATGAACCGTCTAAATTTGATGATTCAAGGTTACAGTGATCCGCGCTGGATGACTTACAAACAGGCTCAGAGTGTGAACGCACAAGTCCGAAAAGGGGAGCGTGGAACTGGGTTAGTAAGGCTGATTACCCATACCGAGAAGATCCAAAAAGATGAAAAAGGAAAAATTATTCGAGACGAAAATGGAGAACCCGTTAAAGAAAGAATCCAGTTGGAGAACCCTTATTTCAAAAGTTTTACCGTTTTTAATGCCGAACAGATAGATGGTTTACCGGCATGGGAAAAGGCACCGCCTGTATGGATTGACCATGAACGTGCAGAAAAACTTCTCAAGGCTTCGGGTGCGGTTATCCATCATCGAGGCAATGATGCGTATTACAACCGAACCCGGGATTTTATAGTACTGCCCCCTAAAGAACGTTTTTTTGGGCAGGGAGAATACTACGCTGTTGCTCTGCATGAACTTGGGCATTGGACAGGGCATGCCGACCGGCTTAATCGAGATATGGGCGGTCGCTTTGGTGATTCATCTTATGCCCGGGAAGAACTTCGTGCCGAAATTTCTTCGATGATGATGAGTCGTGAGCTGGGTCTTCCGCATAATCCAGACAGACACGCCGGATATGTTGGTGATTGGGTAAAGGTATTGACGGAAGAACCTATGGAAATTCTGAAAGCCTCTCAAGATGCGGCAAAAATCAAAGAATTTATTTTTTCTTTTGAAAAGCAGATAGAAATAGATCGGGAGCAGAATCAATCCATTGACCAGGCTACAAATACAACAAGGCCGTCTGAAAATGAGAAATTTGTAGAACCAGGCAATCAGACTTTGGAAGAACGCGTACAGGCGGCAAAAGAACGTTACGAAGACAGATTTTCGGAAATTAGTGCCAATGATCAGAAAAAATATCGCCACTTAGAAGAAGGCATGGAAAAGTTAATTAAAGGCTTACCGGAGCATACACAGGCGCAAGTACGTTTTAATTTTTACCAAAGTCAGTATGAGCATATGAGCGTCAAAAACGAACTTGAACAATCCCCCGCACAACAGGAAATGTTTTATGGGAGATAGCTGCATAAAGAACATTTGAAAACCCGACAGGTTTGTACCTGTCGGGTTTTTCTTTTTATAAAGGATGGATGAGTGAATAAATTTACCGACAATGACAAACGTCAAGTCCTCCGTGTCTTTGGATTAGACGAATCCGAACTGGAAGCATTGCGTAAGTTGGCTGAAAAAGAATACGGTAAAGCAAGTGTTTCCTTGTTGGCCAAAAAACTTTTGAAAGCCAGGTTGGAGGTACCGGAAGAACCTGCCCTGGTCAGTCTTCCTCCACCGAAAGGCAATAAACGTATTACCGTCCGCCTGCCGGAAAAAGACCGGGCTTACCTTGAAGCAGCCGCTGAACAGCATAAATGCAGTGTCAACGATATTGTGCGCGATATAGTTCAATCACATGTTCGTAAACATCCCATGCTCTCAACGACCGAAGTCGAAATCTTGCATCAATCTAATTATCAACTTGTCAGTATCGGTCGCAATCTGAACCAAATTGCCCGACAGCTCAATATGGGCGAAGGTGTTTCGCTTACATCCGAACAGATAAACGCCCTATCACAATTCATCAGGCAACATACCCAAAGGGTAGGTGACGTATTACGAACCAACCGCAAACGCCTGTCCGAATAGGAGTAAAGCTATGTCCCTGTACCGTAAAATAGACGATTGGTTTTTGGGTTTCAAAACCCGCTCCGTCCGTGCAAAAGATTCCAGCATCCCCATCTCAAAATCCAATCACCGGGCAAAATCCAGAGTACCCCTCAAATCAGGTAGCGGATTGGCCAACCTGACGGCGGCAGCTAAAAAACACCCCGAAGTCATGGTTAAAATCCCTAAAAGGCTAAGTCGAAACTCCAATGGCATGCAGGGCATACGCAACCATTTGGACTACATTTCACGCAACGGTAAAATTACTGTCGAAAATCACTCCGGTGAAAAATTAAACGGTAAAAAAGCCGTCAAATCGCAATTAGAAGATTGGCAGAAACTCAATATCCCCGAAAGAGGCAAACACCGGGAAGCCCTCAATATCGTCCTATCCATGCCTGCCGGAACACCTCCACAGGCAGTATTGAATGCTGCCCGAAATTTTGCCGCCGAACAGTTTGCCGACCATCAATATCTCTTCGCTTTACATCACGAATCCGAAAAAGAAGGCGAACCCGAGCATCCCCATGTCCATTTGTGTGTATTGATGAGAGATACCTACGGGCAACGGCTTAATCCGCGTAAAAATGATCTTTTTGAATGGCGCGTCCGTTTTGCTGAAAAACTCCGGGAGGAAGGTGTAGAGTGTGCGGCTACTAAACGGCAACACCGGGGAAAAATCCTCAAAGCTGAAAATGGCATAGTGCGAGCCATGAAAGAACGTGGTGCAACACCCCGCATCGAAAAGCAACGGCTGGAAGAATTAAACCAAGCAATCAAAAACCTGGAACGTCCGACACATCCCTTCATTCAGAAGGTCATGCAGACACGCGGTTACATATTGGCTGAATATGGTCTTATAGCCAAAGAACTGTATAAGATGGGACACAAAAACGAAGCCAGGCTTATCAGTAGATTGGCTAAGGATATGATTGGGCAACCTCTAAGCACTAAAGCACAACGGGAATACGATCAAAAGGTCAGCCCTCAAGTACAGCAAGAACCGCATATTTCCAAACAAACAGGTATAGAACAAGACAACGAACCTACTCGTTAAACAAGCAATGCAAAAGCCCGGCGGCCGTACAGATGTCTGTACGGCCGCCGGGCTTTTTGCACCTAAAAAATCAGAAACAAAAAATTTGATTGCACATTAATAAGACTACAATTGACCGAATAAATATGTTCCAAATTCTCATAGTCAGAGTGGTGTAAATAACTACCTTTAAAATTTTAATGTTTCATTTAACAATTAGTATCTATACTATATATCTTCTCACAACGTACTTGAAATTCTTAAGGAGGATGCTATGGCTAAAGTAACTTATGAAGAATTTTATTTTGTTCCCGATGATGAAAATTTAAACATAGATGTAATAGATGGTTATTTTCAAGAGAATGGAAATATAGGTAAGTATGATAAAAACATGAGATGTCCCGAGTGTAAAATACCTCATTTAAAATATACCCCTAGAGGAGAAACACACCGCTCCTATCTAAGCGCAATAGATATCAATCTTCATAAAGCAGGTTGTGCACATAGGTATGATGTATCTTCAACAAGAAATACCAAAGCTTATTTTGAAAGCTTGAGTGATGACCAAGTTGCGGATAAATTAGCTGCTATGCAGAGAGCTTTAAATCGGACGAATACCACTAATGGGAACTCTGGTGCCTCCAATTTACAACGTCCCGTTGACAATCCTTTTATTCTAGTCACGGATAATAAAGGTGATCAAATCCGGCGATCACTTCCTCGCAGAAATTTAAATAACCCGTTAAATAAAGAAGATGCTGACTTGTTATGTGCATTTTATGCGCGATATGCTCATTTGAAAGTTGAAATAGAAACCAGAACTCGTAATAATGAAGCCTATAACCTTCATTATCTTCATATATATACTACTAATGGTAAACAGTATCGTATTTATAGGGGCACCTATGAGGACAAAGTTTTTCCAGAGAAAAGCTATGATGTGTTATTAATAGGAAAATTTAGTGAAAAAACACTTCCATTTCGATCGCAGCGAATAAATCTGATTGAACGTAATACAAAATATGGGAATCGACCTAATCATTACGCTATTATCATAGTCGAAACTTAAGATTTAAGAGCTGCGTCACATTAACCAAAATACCGGTATTTTCAGCACTAAACAAGCCTTGCGGCCGTACAGATGTCTGTACGGCCGCAAGGCTTTTTGCCTGATTATGGGGTATCCGAGGAGGATTAAGGGGGGATTTGGGTGGAATCAGGACAGAAAAAGAAATAAATAGTTTATTTGATCAAACCATCCTTTAGGATGGTTTTTTTTGTTGCTTTATGGGCAAATAGAGTGGATAATTCAAATATGGGCAATTTAAGTCCAAAACATTTTAAATTGCCCATTTCTTTGTGATACTCCCTAGACGGTTAATTAGAGCATACTCAAATTACCCATCTTGTCCCGTATAAGGAGCAACAGTGTTTCCCGACAAATATAATCTCAGCCTGAAAGAAAATATCTTTTTGGCCAAAAAGGTATTGGTTGCCCAAATCCACAATCTAAGCCGGTTTGAAAACTGTCAGACAACTTTGTTGCAGACCGAACAGATTATCAACGGCCAAAACGTTGCCTCTGCCTCTTTAGGCGATATTCAAACCATCCTAAACCTGAAACGCGCCTATCAATATGTGATACGCCATATTTCAGACGGTCTTCCTATTGATATTTCACTGCTAAAGAAAATCAACAGTATCGTTGCCCAAGAAGATTCATTGGCTCCCGGCGATTTTCGTACCGGCACAGTCGGCGTTACCCTAGCTGACGGATCGCGCCATATACCGCCTGCCATGTCGGAAGTTGAAGTACAAGACCTGTTCGGTCAAATTGCAAACCGAAGCCGTTCAACCACTGAAACTGCCATCCGATCGATGTTGGCCTTTATGCGGCAGCAAATCTTTTGGGACGGCAATAAAAGAACGGCCACGCTGTTTGCCAACGCACTGTTGATAGAAAAAGGCTGCGGTATTTTGGAAATTTCCGAACTGCAAATGCCTGAGTTCAACGAAAAACTTTCAGCTTTCTACCGCTCCGGCGATGATTCCGATGTGGACGCCTTCCTGTATCAAAACTGTATTTTCGGTATCGACTACTGAGGCCGACCATGAAAGCAGCAAGAATCTACCAACGTGTCAGCACCGAAGAACAAAATCTCGAGCGGCAAAACACCCTAATCGAACAAGCCAAGGCTGAGGGTTACTACATTGCGGGGGTCTATAAAGAAAAGGCCTCCGGCGTCCGTGCCGACCGACCTGTGTTGAACCAACTGATTGCAGACTTGCAAGAAGGCGACGTAATCATCGCCGAACATATCGACCGCATCAGCCGTTTGCCTTTGGCAGAAGCGGAAAAACTGGTCGGCCGCATCCGCGAAAAAGGCGCGATCCTGTCCATTCCCGGCATTATCGACCTGAGCCAAATCCAAACCGATTCCGAAATCGCCAAAATCGTTTTGGACGGCGTACAGGCCATCCTGCTTAAAATCGCCATGCAGACGGCGCGGGACGACTATGAACAGCGCAGGCAGCGGCAGATGGCAGGCATAGCCGAAGCTAAGAAAAACGGGCATTACAAAGGCAGACAGGCGGATACGGAAATACACGGACGCATTATTGCCCTCCGCCCGAACCACACCTTACAGGAAACAGCAAAACTCGCCGGATGCAGCGTATCGCTGGTAAAACTGGTGATGCGTAAACACAAAATATCCCAAACTTCAGAATCAGAAAAGGAATAAGCAATGGCTACATTAATGGAAAAAGACGCTTTGATCGAACGGGTCGCCTCCCTTTTGGCGATGATTGCACGCAACCGCCCGCGTAGCGAAGGACGGACTGAAGAACAACACAGACTCGTCGCACTAAGGCGGGAACTCTATGCCTCCAATCCCAAAGATATTGATTTTGACAAAACAGTTGCCGAATGCAATCAGATTTATCAGAAATACTCTGCATGATAGGAAAACCCGATGAGTACCGAACAGGAAAAAGAAGCATTCGAAAACATATGGGACGACCTGATGGACGAACATCAGATCAAACCCGAAAGCGCGCCGAAGGGGTTTGTCCTGGGCGGTCAGCCGGGCGCAGGCAAATCCAATCTGATCCGAAAAATCAATATGGAATTGGAAGGCAATGTACTGGTTGCCAATGGCGACGAGTTCCGCCGCTACCATCCCGACTTTGACGCAATCCAAGCACAATACGGCAAAGACGCGCCAAAGTACACGGCAGAGTTTTCAGGACGAATGACAGAGCAGGACGCGGATATTGAAATAGACCGCTGAACCCTCTCCGCCGCCCATCAGCAGCTCTCTTTTCATCTGTGACGGTATGCTCATCAATAACCCGATCCGATAATAAAAAAGCCCGCCGTAGGGGGCAAGAGAAAAATAGGCGTGGCAATTTTGCAGGCTGCCGAAGGTGCCGGAAAAGTTGCCTAAGTCTGTTTTTCTCTTGGGGGCGTGGGGACGTTTCTGCCGAACCTCAGAGAGGCGGTAACGGGGCTGCGGCGGGCGTTTTTTTCCGTTCAGTTTTCTTCGGCATATAAAGGTCGTCTGAAATCGCCGTTTCAGACGACCTCTATATCTTAGTCATTGTAAATAATCTGCTCTACCGTCCACCATGTATGCGGGTAATTAGCCTTAAAATCTTCAATTTCCCATTGAATATTTTCATCGTCAACCCCTGTATCATAGATAAATTTTTTGTCAGAACCTATAAAATGTGTTGCTCTTATGCAACCTTTTCTGATGCTCACTTCAATTTCAGAAACATTATCCAACATCAAAAACTTAATTAGGGCTTCGGTATCCAGTTGTGTTTCAGCGGGAATTTTACCTTTAAGGCATTCAGAAAACATTTTGTCATACGTTTCACGCGGCAATAATGCAAATGTTTCTGTCATTGTTCCAACACTGTAATCATGACAGGTGTCTTTCAGCAAATCATAGGTCAAATCTGAACTGCCTTTTAAAGCGGTTGCAAAAAGTTCGACACAATCGTCAGCCGTCAAGCCGTCATTCAGTGAATCTATATGCCGCCACATCTGCATAAAAATTTCTCGGATTTCCTTCGGGCTTAACGCCGAAATTTCATTTAAAATTCTATCTATCATATTCACTTCTTTCACATCTTGAATCATCACTCTTCTACCTTTCTTCAAAACAAAACCAACTGTTCTTCCAATGTCAATAAAGGGGCGGTTATCTTCGTTTCGTCTTGACTGTGCTGTTTTGCGTCGAAAACGGCTTTTTTGTCTGCTTCAATTTCGGCTTTCATATCGTCTTCAAAACCTCCACGCAACCAATGCACTGTGCGCCATGCCGTATGAAATTCGTTTTTTATACTGTCTCCATGTATGATTTTTGCGGGGATACCGTAAAAATGGCATTGCACAAAACACATCCACACACACAAAACATCTATATCCACCGCAACCGCTGCCATATGTAAAGTCGGAACTTTTCCGCTATCGGCGATATGTTCAGCAAAGGCAAGCAGATCGCACCGCTCCCGCAACACGGCTCAAGCAAGGAAACAAATCTTTGTTTTTCCAGTTTCTCCGCCGTGTCGATTCCTACCAGTTTCGCCATCACTCTTGACACTGACATCGGCGTAAAATACTGCCCGTTACGCTCGTTTGACGCGCCCAAGTCCATATAAAGCTCACCCAAAAAATCTTCGTAGCTTCCGACGTTTACCGCTCTAATGCAGCCCGAAGCCAAAACGCCCAACAGCTCAGGAAAGATTTTAAAAGCCTCTTCTTTATATTCTCGGCGGATAGTGTGGTATCGTTCCTCGCGTATTTCCCAATCATCATCCCGCATATAACTATTAAAAATCGCAAGGGCTGCCAGCTCCACGAAATCACGAAAAACATCAGACGGTTTATATGCCGCACCGAATGAATAAATAAGTTTTTTCAGGTCTTTAACCGTGTTATCCATTTTTACGCTCCCGAAGGTTTCAGACGGACTTTGCCGCCCGAAACCGTTTAAATGCCATTACCACCAACTGTCATAGAAAACTGCTCGCCCCTCAGCTATCGCTAACCGCGCATTCGCTATAAAGGTTTTGGTTTCTATAATGTCTTCGGGATAAATTTGCGAATCTCCAAAGAAAAAGCCCGGCGTGTGTTCTAGTTTTTCATCATTTAAATCAGCTTCCAGCCGTTCTAAATCTTCTAGTTCCAGCCGCACCGTACAACAATTAAATACATCGCATTTACCGCCTTTTTGCCGATATAGTTTTTCCATCCAGCCATGTAGATGGTTAAACTTCCGCCAGTACGCAAATTGATTCAGTTCTGCTTCATCGCGTTCATCTTCACTCACATTCACATCGGTTTGACGGTTGCCGACAAACTCGGCATTCATGATGTAACCGTACATATCAAGTCCCATTTGATAATCCTTTCATAAATGTTCATTCATAAATAAACAACCATCGGGGGCAGCGGCCGCCGTGTTGTGATGTCGTAAAAAATTTCAAAGCGCAAAAAGTCCAGACTGGCTTTGTGCGGCTTACATCTTTGTCCGGTGCGCCCTCTGCGGCGTGGTGGAAAAGGTGTAAGCCGTGCAAAGACACTTGTCTTGGTCTGGACTTTTTGCGCTTTGAAATTTAGACATCAACCAACAACACGGCGGCCGCTGCCCCCGATGGTTGTTTCAAACCTTCAGCCGCTCTGCGGCGTTTCCGCCCTTTTGGGCGGAATTGAAAAAACGCTTTAGGGCGTTTTTTGGCACTCGTTGCCTATCCTGCGTTGTAGTTGAATTTGGTGTTGTACTGAAGAAATATCCCTTTTTGAGGGGATGATACGCGCGGATGGGGATGTTTATTGGTTCATTATTAGATTTTTATTAGATTCAGATAGATTAAAATTAGATTGACATGGGTCATGAATAGATTTAAATAGATTACATATGGTTTATAAATTAGATTGATTTATAGGTTTAATTAGGTTATTATTAGATTATGTTCGTTTATAATTAGATTATTATTAGATTGGTGTTAGATATGGGTGTTTCTGTAAGGGACTTTATCAGCGGACAGGAAGAAAACGGACGGCGTTCCAAATTGGAGCCGTTCAAATCTGACATCCTGCTGCTCAAACAAAAAGGTTTTTCTCAAAATGAAAAACAAGAATTGATTTTATTTAAAGATAAGATTAAAAATAATTTAAGTGAAAATAATCTTGCTTACATTAAAGAAAACACAAAAGATAGTTATAGAAACAGATATATTTTAGAGAAACTACAAAATATTGATTTTACAAAAATAAATATATTTGTATCTGAGCCATCTTATACAAATGAGTATCCTAGTTCATTATTGGCTCTGAATATGAATGAAGATACTTATTATTTTGATTTAATTTTTACTTATGATAGTCAAAATAAAAAATGGTTAATTTTTGATTTAAAAGAAAGAGGGTGAGCTTATGGAAAATTTTGAAAAAGAAATAAATAGAATAAAAATATTTATTCCTTCTTTTTTAGG
>ENA-OWLI01000161-OWLI01000161.1-metagenome-genome-assembly--contig:-NODE-161-length-11859-cov-11.656896_pt1 | contig 11859 bp, 13 predicted proteins | sample MGYA00245346_ERZ651096 | MGnify/ENA primary metagenome ERZ651096 (study PRJEB26857, sample SAMEA4031766) | metagenome | biome: human; feature: oral; material: saliva | place: Philippines | collected 2014...
AGATGATGGAAAATAAAACGGTTATTGCCATCGCTCACCGTTTATCCACTATTGCAGCAATGGATCGTTTAATCGTGTTAGATAAAGGGCAAATTGTCGAGCAAGGGACTCACGCAGAATTACTTGAACAAAATGGCCTTTATGCTCGCCTTTGGAAACATCAAAGTGGTGGCTTCTTGAGTGAGCATGCTGAGTAAAACACAGGAAAAAATGACCGCACTTTGCAAAGATGTCAATCTTGAGAGAGTTTAGATAGAGATTGAATTTTTCTCATAATTAGTGCGAATTTCCTTTGACTATTTTATTGACAACAGGTAATATTCGCACCCTATGCAAAAGGTAAAACTACCCCTAACCGTTGATCCGGTTAAAGACGCTCAACAAAGAATTGATTATGATGGTTATTATACTGCTAGTCAGTTAGTGCGTTTAGCTGAATCTACGGGGAAAGTGCTCAGCGATGCACAGGTAACATTATCGTTTTATATTGATCCACAAAAATTAGTGGTGATGAAAGGGCAAGTACAAGTTGATGTCGAATTAGACTGTCAACGTTGTGGCGAACCATTCAAACAAACATTGGAATGTCATTTTATGTATAGTCCAGTGGCTAATTGGGATCAGGCTGATGACTTGCCGGAAATTTATGAGCCAATCGAATTTAATGAGTTTGGTGAAATAGATTTACTTGGTGCAGTGGAAGACGAACTTATTTTAGCTCTACCGCTTGTCCCAATGCATTCATCTGAACACTGTGAAGTGTCCGCGCACGAACAGGTTTTTGGCGAATTGCCTGAAGAATTGGCAAAAAAACCGAACCCGTTCGCTGTATTAGCTAATTTAAAGCAAAAGTAAATTAAATTTAGGAGTATAGCCAATGGCTGTTCAACAAAACAAAAAATCTCGTTCACGTCGTGATATGCGTCGTTCACACGATGCATTAACTACTGCTGCAGTATCAGTGGATAAAGCAAGCGGTGAAACTCACTTACGCCACCACGTAACTGCTGACGGTTACTATCGTGGTCGCAAAGTGATCAATAAGTAATTTTACTTATAAGGTATTCACTTGAACCGTCTAACCTTAGCGTTAGATGTGATGGGCGGGGACATTGGTCCCCGTATTACTATCCCCGCATCTCTTTCAGCGTTGGAAGCAGATCCAATGCTCTCTTTAGTGCTGTTTGGCGATAGCCAACAAATTTCCCCCTTACTGGAAAATGCACCTTCTTCTCTTTTAGAACGTATTCAAATTCATCATTGCACTAAGACGATTGACAACAATCAAAGTATTTCTCACGCATTGCGTCATAGCAAAGGCACGTCGATGCGTTTAGCTATTGAAATGGTTCAGAAAGGTGAGGCGCAAGGTTGTGTCAGCGCAGGAAATACGGGCGCATTGATGGGATTGTCAAAGGTACTCTTACAGCCATTAGAAGGAATTCAACGCCCAGCACTGGTATCCTTATTACCGTCGATAACGGGTGATAAAACCGTGATGTTAGATTTAGGCGCAAATGTAGAATGTTCTGCTCAAAATCTTTATGAATTTGCCGTCATGGGCTCGATCTTTGCCGAAAACCGATTGAACTTAGTTTATCCACGTATTGCCTTACTCAATATTGGTGTGGAAGAAATTAAAGGACATCAATCCATTCGTGAAGCCGCGAATTTATTAGAAAAATCGACCGCACTTAATTATACCGGCTTTATTGAAGGTAACCTTTTATTAAATGGTGTGGCTGATGTGATCGTGAGTGATGGGTTTTCGGGAAATATTGCATTAAAAACCCTTGAAGGGGCAGCTAAGAATCTGTTATCTCTTCTGAAAGGAAAAGAAAAACAGACTATTTTTAAATCATTTGCCAAATTTATTCTGCGTTTTTTCTTTAAGGATGTTTATCATCGCTTGAAACGCATTAACCCAGATGAATATAATGGGGCATCTTTACTCGGATTAACGGCTGTTGTGGTGAAAAGCCATGGCAGCGCAAATGTGGATGCATTTGCTCGTGCAATTGAGGATGCAGCTTTGCAAGCGCGTTTGCAAATTCCACAAAAAATCTTGGCGGGTTTACAACGTTATTAATTAATAAGTTTTGATATTATGAATAGTAGAATTTTATCCACCGGTAGCTATTTGCCGAGCCATATTCGTACCAATGCGGATTTGGAAAAAATGGTTGATACTTCAGATGAATGGATCGTGACACGTTCAGGTATTCGTGAACGTCGTATTGCTGCAGCAGATGAAACTGTTGCAACAATGGGATGTGAAGCAGCCAAAAAAGCACTTGAAATGGCCAATCTTGATCCTCAAGAAATTGAGTTGATCATCGTTGCAACAACCAGTGGTTCTCACGCTTATCCAAGTTCAGCTTGCCAAGTTCAAGGTTTATTAGGTATTGAAGATGCGATTTCTTTTGATTTAGCCGCGGCTTGCACCGGTTTCGTTTATGCTTTAGGTGTAGCGGATAAATTTATTCGTTCAGGCAGCGTGAAAAAAGCCCTTGTGATTGGTGCGGATCTTAACTCGCGTAAATTAGACGAAACCGATCGTAGCACTGTTGTGTTGTTTGGTGATGGTGCGGGTGCTGCGATCTTAGAAGCATCAGAGCAAGAAGGCATTATTTCAACGCATTTACATGCATCGCCAGATAACAATGCGGCATTGCTCCTTCCACAAGCAGAACGTGGCGTGGAGAAATCTGGCTATATTGAAATGCAAGGTAATGAAACCTTTAAATTAGCGGTGCGCGAGCTTTCCAATGTCGTGGAAGAAACCCTTTCTGCCAATAATCTCCAAAAAACAGATATTGACTGGCTTGTGCCACATCAAGCAAATTTACGTATCATCACTGCAACAGCGAAAAAATTAGAGATGGATATGTCGCAAGTGGTGGTAACGCTTGACCGTACAGCCAATACCAGTGCGGCGACTGTGCCAACGGCTTTAGATGAAGCGGTACGTGATGGTCGAATTCAACGCGGTCAATTGCTTTTACTCGAAGCTTTTGGCGGTGGTTGGACTTGGGGTTCAGCATTGGTGCGATTCTAATTAATTTGTTAGAATCCCGACAGAATTTTAAAAGTGCGGTTAAATTTGACCGCACTTTCAACATTTAAACGATGAAGAAATAGGAAGAAAACATGAAAAAATTCGCAATGGTTTTTCCAGGACAAGGTTCTCAAGCTGTTGGCATGTTAGCAGATCTTGCTAACGAATATCCGGTAGTCACTGAGACTTTTAAACAAGCCTCTGAAGCGCTTGGCTATGATTTATGGAACTTGGTTCAACAAGGTCCTGCAGAAGAGTTAAATAAAACCTGGCAAACTCAGCCGGCATTATTAGCGGCATCCGTTGCGATCTTCCGTGTATGGCAAGAAAAATACCCACAATTACAACCAAGTGTGATGGCTGGCCACAGTTTAGGTGAATATTCAGCATTAGTTTGTGCAGGTGTAATTGATTTTAAAGATGCGATTAAATTAGTGGAATTACGCGGTAAATTAATGCAACAAGCGGTACCTGAAGGTACAGGTGCAATGTATGCGATTATTGGTTTAGATAATGACGCTATTATCAATGCATGTAAACAAGCCGAGCAAGGTGAAGTCGTATCTGCAGTAAACTTTAACTCACCAGGCCAAGTAGTCATTGCGGGAGCAAAAGAAGCGGTAGAACGTGCAGCTACATTATGTAAAGAAGCGGGCGCAAAACGTGCTTTACCATTAGCGGTAAGTGTTCCTTCACATTGCGCATTAATGAAACCAGCAGCAGAACAATTAGCCGTAACACTTGAAGGCATTACGCTTAATGCGCCAGCAACACCAGTATTAAACAACGTGGATGTCAAAGCAGAAACAGAAAGTGCAGAAATTCGTACTGCACTTATTCGTCAATTATATAGCCCAGTTCGTTGGACTGAAACTGTTGAGAAAATGGCGCAGGATGGTGTAGAAGTTTTAGTTGAAATCGGTCCAGGTAAAGTATTAAACGGTTTAACAAAACGTATCGTGGCAGAATTACAAGCAACATCAGTAAACGATGTGGCATCATTAGATGCTGTTGAAGCATTATTAGCATAAAAGGGGATTAAAAATGCAAAATAAAATCGCATTAGTGACAGGTGCAACACGTGGTATTGGCCGCGCAATTGCAGAAGAATTAGCATCAAAAGGTGCATTTGTAATTGGTACCGCAACCTCTGAAAAAGGTGCTGATACCATTTCTGCTTACCTTGGCGATAAAGGTAAAGGTTTAGTATTAAATGTGGCAGACAAAGAAAGTATTGATGCCGTATTAGAGCAAATTAAAGAACAATTCGGTGATATTGATATTCTCGTGAATAACGCAGGTATCACTCGTGATAACTTATTAATGCGTATGAAAGATGAAGAATGGTTCGATATTATGCAAACCAACTTAACTTCTGTATTCCATCTTTCTAAAGCGATGTTACGTTCCATGATGAAAAAACGTTTCGGTCGTATCATTACTATTGGCTCAGTGGTGGGTTCAATGGGTAATCCGGGTCAATCTAACTATTGTGCAGCAAAAGCGGGTTTAATTGGCTTCTCTAAAGGTTTAGCGAAAGAAGTGGCATCACGTGGTATTACTGTAAACGTTGTGGCGCCAGGCTTTATCGCAACGGACATGACAGAAGTGCTTACTGAAGAACAAAAAGCGGGTATTCTTGGTAATGTCCCAGCTGGTCGTTTAGGTGAGCCAAAAGATATCGCAAAAGCGGTGGCGTTTTTAGCTTCTGACGATGCGGCTTATATTACGGGCACTACATTGCATGTGAATGGCGGCTTATATATGAGCTAACCCTTTAGGGGATATATATCTGGGATTTTGTCTATAAAATATAGCAAAGCTGTTTAGTTAATGATAAAATCCCAATCGCAATGTAACTTTTTCTCTGTATGTGTTTTTACATTGCCTGTTTTTTGTGGTGCGACCACCTAAGAAATAGTTGCAACTTTATCAAAAATGCATACACTAACCGCTCTTAAATGAGTTAAAACAACAATAGGAAAAACAAATGAGTATTGAAGAACGCGTGAAAAAAATCATCGTTGAACAATTAGGTGTTAAAGAAGAAGACGTAAAACCAGAAGCTTCTTTCGTTGAAGATTTAGGTGCGGATTCTTTAGATACAGTTGAATTAGTAATGGCTTTAGAAGAAGAATTTGATATCGAAATTCCTGATGAAGAAGCTGAAAAAATCACAACTGTTCAATCTGCGATTGACTACGTTCAAAACAATCAGTAATTTTTAAGTTGGGCGATCTTTTAGGTCGCCTAATTTATTTCTTTAAATTCCTTTCTAAATTACTTATCTTCAAATAAAACAAGATACATCTAAATCTTTTAAATTTCAGACCGCACTTTCCTGTATTTAATCTCTCTCAGATTTGCTTTTATTGTTTGGTTCCCCTATTTTTTGATTTAAAACAAAATTTACCCTAAAAATACTTATTATGAGTTAATTTTGGTGCTAATATTTGGGTCAAATTTTTTCTAATTAACCATAAAATGATTCGGAGTATCTTATGGATTTTCTAATGAACCTAGGTGAAGGTAGCCAGTTTGCGATTCAGCTTGCTATTGTTCTTATCTGTTTATTTTACGGGGCAAAAAAAGGTGGTATTGCACTGGGTATGCTCGGTGGAGTAGGCTTAATTGTTCTTGTTTTCGGCTTTGGTATTGAACCAGGTAAGCCCGCTATCGATGTGATGTTAACCATCCTTGCGGTGGTGGTGACATCAGCAACATTACAAGCCAGTGGTGGTTTAGATGTCATGTTACAAATCGCGGAGAAAATGCTTCGTCGTAACCCGAAATATGTCAGTATTTTGGCACCATTCGTCACTTGTTTCTTAACTATTTTATGTGGTACAGGACACGTGGTTTATACCATGTTACCAATCATCTATGATATCGCAATCAAAAATGGTATTCGTCCTGAACGTCCAATGGCAGCAAGTTCAATTGCCTCTCAAATGGGTATCATCGCGTCACCCGTTTCAGTGGCAGTCGTGACTTTAACCACATTCTTAGTGAATGCTAAAACCCCATTAGCAGGTTTTGATGGCTATTTAGATTTATTAAAAATTACTGTGCCTTCAACCCTTTTCGGTGTATTAGCTATCGGTATTTTCAGCTGGTTCCGTGGTAAAGATTTAGATAAAGACCCAGAATTCCAAGAGAAATTAAAAGATCCCGAATTCAAAAAATATGTTTATGGTGATAGCACATCATTGTTAGACAAAAAATTACCGCAATCTAGCTGGAATGCGATGTGGATCTTCTTTGGTGCAATTTTAGTGGTAGCGGTCTTAGGTTACTTTAAAGATTTACGCCCAGCCTTTGAAAAATCAGCACCAGCCCAAGTGGTTGAAATTGTTTCTGCTGATAAAGCTGTGAAAACCTTTAATGTTAAAGACGGTAAAATTGTGGCATTAGCGAAAGACGGTACATTAGTGCTTGATGTTAAAGACAGCAAAGCAAAAGCAAAAACTGCCTATAACAACGTTGCGATTTATAACGATAAAGGTGAAGTTGCTCAAACAATTACCGCTCAAGATAACAGTGTTGTGATCACAGCGGGAGATAAAACTGAAACGATTGATAACGCTGCAATCGTATTAAAAGATACCGCGAAGAAAAAAGTGAATTTAAGTATGGTTCACGTTATTCAAATTTTCATGTTATCAGCGGGTGCATTAATTGTTATCTTTACCAAAACTGATGTAGGCAAAATCAGTAAAAATGAAATTTTCCGTTCAGGTATGATCGCGTTAGTGGCTGTATTCGGGATTTCTTGGATGGCAGAAACCATGTTTACTGTTCACACACCAATGATGAAAGCAGCACTTGGTGATGTGGTAAAAGCACATCCTTGGACTTACGCTGTGATGTTATTATTAATTTCTAAATTCGTAAACTCACAAGCGGCAGCATTGGTTGCATTCGTTCCACTAGCTTTAGGTATCGGTGTTGATCCTGCTGTTATCTTAGCCTTTGCTTCAGCTTGTTACGGTTACTACATTTTACCAACTTACCCAAGCGATCTTGCGGCAATCCAATTCGACCGTTCAGGTACAACTCATATCGGTAAGTTTGTAATTAACCACAGCTTTATTTTACCGGGCTTAATCGGTGTAATCACTTCATGTATCTTTGGTTACATTTTCACAAGCTTGTTTGGTTATCTATAATTAACTGCTGATAAAAGAAAAGGCTATTCGTTTGAATAGCCTTTTTATTTGTAAAGTGCGGTTAAATTTTAGGATGTTTTATCTCGATGCTCTATCTGACTTTATCATTCATAAAAATCCCTAAAAAACTGACCGCACTTTTGCGCTTCTTAAAATAAATTCCCGCTAAAGGTTGAAACATAGGGGGATTTATTGCGATAATCTTCATTATTTTTTGGGTGATCTTTCGGGCTGCCATTTTTTCAGGTGGCCAGTTTTTATTAGGAAAGATTAATTTGAACATTATTTAAGTTAGAAGAATAACAATGGCTGAAAAACGTAATATTTTTTTAGTAGGCCCAATGGGCGCGGGTAAAAGCACCATTGGCCGTCAGCTTGCGCAACAATTGAATATGGATTTTGTCGATTCAGATGCCGTAATTGAGGAACGTGCGGGAGCAGACATTAGCTGGATTTTTGATTTAGAAGGCGAAGAAGGCTTTCGTAAGCGTGAAGAACGTATTATCAATGAATTAACTCAATTACAGGGCGTCGTGCTTTCCACTGGTGGTGGGGCAGTGATGTCAAAAGAGAATCGCAATTATCTTTCTGCTCGTGGCATTGTCATTTATTTAGAAACCACGGTAGATAAGCAATATCAACGTACACAACGTGATAAAAAGCGCCCATTATTACAAGGGGCTGATGACCCACGCCAAGTGCTTGAAGATTTAGCTAAAGTGCGTAATCCGTTATACGAAGAAATTGCGGATATTACTTTGCCAACAGATGAGCAAAATGCCAAAGTAATGGTTAATCAAATTGTTGATTTAATTGATAATCTAAACGGCTTAAACGGTTCACTCTAAGGATTAAAAATGTTGTGCGTAAATGTTGAATTAAAAGAACGTCGTTATCCCATTTATATTGGCGAAGGTTTATTAAAAGATGAAACCTGTTATCCGCTGAAGAAAGGGGATAAGGTGATGATCGTGACTAATCCAACTGTCGCACAATATTATCTTGAAACCGTTACACAAACGCTAGAAAAAATCGGTTGCCAGGTCGAATCGGTATTATTGCCTGATGGCGAAAAATACAAAACGCTCGATTCTTTAAACCTCATTTTTACCGCACTTTTAAAACGTAATTATGGGCGAGATACCACTATTATTGCATTAGGAGGTGGTGTGATTGGTGATGTGGCAGGTTTTGCTGCAGCAAGCTATCAGCGTGGCGTGCGTTTTATTCAAATTCCTACCACATTATTAGCCCAAGTGGATTCTTCTGTTGGTGGCAAAACAGCCGTTAATCATGAGTTGGGCAAAAATATGATTGGGGCGTTTTATCAACCTTCTACGGTGATCATTGACACCCTTACACTCAATACCTTGCCAAAACGTGAAGTGAATGCGGGACTTGCGGAAGTCATTAAATATGGGGCGATTTTAGATTATGCCTTTTTTGAATGGCTTGAAGCACATATTGATGAATTGGTCGCGTTAAATCAACAGTCACTGCAGCATTGCATTGCGCGTTGTTGCCAAATCAAAGCAGATGTTGTTGCGCGCGATGAAACTGAAAAAGGTGATCGGGCATTATTAAATCTCGGCCATACTTTTGGTCATGCAATTGAAACACATCTAGGCTACGGAAACTGGTTACATGGTGAAGCTGTTGCAGCTGGAACTATGATGGCTGCGGTGTTATCTGAACAATTAGGCGATCTTTCTTTTGAAGATGTTGCACGTTTAGAAAAGCTTTTAGCGCGCGCTAATTTGCCGACCGTTTCGCCTGATACCATGCAACCAGACGATTATTTACCGCATATGATGCGAGATAAAAAAGTACTGGCAGGCAAGTTGCGTCTTGTGTTGCTAAAAGCCCTTGGTCAAGCCTACGTGGCGACTGATACTGACAAATCTCTTGTGCTAAGCGCCATTGAGCGTTGCACACAACATGACTAACTGTCATTGCTCTCATGTTGCGTCCGAAAAATAACAAAACGAAACCTCGAATTAAACACCGCCCGTTTTTGAAATGGGCGGGCGGTAAATTTCGTTTAACGGACGATCTCAACCGAGTCTTTCCAAAAAGAAAACAGTGTTTGATTGAACCCTTTGTTGGTGCGGGCGCAGTTTTTTTAAATTCTCATTTTGAACGTTATATTTTGGCGGATATTAATCCCGATTTAATTAACTTGTTTAATATCGTCAAAGACAATGTGGATGCCTATATTGAGGCTTGTAAGCCAATTTTCTTTGCAGAGAACGCCAATACAGCCGACTATTATTACGCACAGCGTGAAGCTTTTAATCAATCCACCAATCCTTTCGTGCGTTCGGTGTTGTTCCTTTATTTGAACCGCTTTGGGTTTAATGGATTGTGCCGTTATAACAGTAAAAATGAGTTCAATGTACCCTTTGGGGCTTATAAAACCCATTATTTCCCTGAAGATGAATTGCGCTATTTTGCTCATAAGGCACAAAGTGCGGTCTTTTTATGTGCTGATTTTCAACAAACGTTTGAATTAGCGGATAAACACAGCGTGATCTATTGTGATCCGCCTTATGCACCACTTCCGCAAGATACTAATTTTACTGGATATGCGGGGAATGCTTTTGGCCTTGAACATCAAAAGAATTTAGCGGAATGTGCAAAGAAAGCACAAAAAGAAAAGCAAATTTCTGTCGTGATTTCTAACCACGATACGAAATTTACGCGTGAGATTTATAAAGGGGCAAAATTTAAACGCGTTAAAGTACAGCGCTCGATTAGCCAATCTTCAGAAAAACGAGTCAAAGTAAAAGAATTAATTGCCATCTTTAAAGGTTAGTTTAGCAGGTTAATTCAGGATTGATTTTAATCTCAAAGCCTTTTACTTCGGGATAAGTTGGCTGAATTGCAGCGAGTAATTCGCTTTGTCGAAATAAAACCCCTTGGCGAACGACCGCACTTTTGACTTCGATAAAGAGTTTCCCATCTGTGATGGAGCCTAAACGAAAGAGCCCTTTGAATTCTTGTGGGAAAAGGCGGCTGATGTTTTGGTTCTGTTCATTCAACATTAAGCCTTTCTGCATGATTTGGGCAAATTGTGATCCTTCTAGCACATCAATAATATTCATGGCTTTTTGATAACGCTCATGCTTGTTTTCCACAAAAATACCCCAATAATGACTTTACGTTGAATTTCCGATACAATACACACAAATTTTGTCAGAGACAATAAGATGATGAAATCAAATAAAGGTAAAACAAATTTCTGGTCGCAGTTGCTGTTAAGCATGATTGCGATTTTTGCTTTGCCTGTTGCTCAGGGATTGGAGGTGCCGCCTTCATCAAATATGAGCGGTGAAAATTACCAAACATCATCTGAACAACATATGTTGATTGCGGTGCGTGAAATTCGTCAAGCATTGCAGGTTCAACCTCAGTCAACAAATCACAAAACCCATTCCAATCAAAAACACGAAAAAATTCAACCGCACTTTATCACGGCAGAGTTTCCTGTTTTTGCCCCTATTCGTGCCGGTCCAGCCATCATTTAATTTTCTTTTATCTTTGAACGAACCGATTTTTTAATCGGATGATCCTTTTTATTTTTTATTTGAAAGAGAAATTATGAGTTTTTTAACAAAAATTTTTGGCAGCCGTAACGAACGTATTTTACGCAGATTAAGAAAACAAGTTGCGAAAATCAACAAAATGGAGCCGGCTTTTGAAGCATTGAGTGATGATGAATTAAGAGCAAAAACTGACGAGTTCCGTAGCCGTTTAGCTAACGGTGAAACCTTACAACAAATTTTACCTGAAGCGTTTGCTACCGTGCGTGAAGCGGGTAAACGTGTACTCGGTATGCGCCATTTCGATGTGCAATTAATCGGTGGTATGGTGCTTACCAATCGTTGTATCGCAGAGATGCGTACGGGTGAAGGTAAAACCTTAACCGCAACCTTGCCTTGTTATTTAATGGCATTGGAAGGTAAAGGTGTACACGTTGTGACAGTGAATGATTACTTAGCTCGTCGTGACGCAGAAACTAACCGCCCATTATTTGAATTCTTGGGGATGACTGTTGGAGTGAATATCCCAGGTTTACCGCCTGAAGCAAAACGTGAAGCTTATGCGGCAGATATTACATACGCGACAAACAGCGAGCTAGGTTTCGATTACCTTCGTGATAACTTAGCGCATTCCAAAGAAGAACGCTTCCAACGTCATTTAGGCTATGCCCTAGTGGATGAAGTGGACTCTATCTTAATCGATGAAGCGCGTACGCCGTTGATTATTTCAGGTCAAGCGGAAGACAGTTCTGAGCTTTATATTGCGGTAAATAAATTAATTCCGAATTTAATTAAGCAAGAAAAAGAAGATACCGAAGAATATACTGGTGAAGGTGATTACACCTTAGATCTTAAAACCAAACAGGCGTATTTGACTGAGCGTGGTCAAGAAAAAGTAGAGAATTGGTTAATCGAACAAGGTTTAATGCCTGAAGGTGATTCACTTTATTCACCTGCACGTATTGTATTGTTACACCATGTCATGGCGGCATTACGTGCGAACACCTTATTTGAACGCGATGTAGACTATATCGTGAAAGATGGCGAGATCGTGATCGTCGATGAGCACACTGGTCGTACAATGGCAGGT
>ENA-OWLI01000168-OWLI01000168.1-metagenome-genome-assembly--contig:-NODE-168-length-11642-cov-5.808492_pt1 | contig 11642 bp, 10 predicted proteins | sample MGYA00245346_ERZ651096 | MGnify/ENA primary metagenome ERZ651096 (study PRJEB26857, sample SAMEA4031766) | metagenome | biome: human; feature: oral; material: saliva | place: Philippines | collected 2014...
AGACCATAGTATCCTCTCATATGAGACCATAGTATCCTCTCATATGAGACCATAGTATCCTCTCATATGAGATCATAGTATCCTCTCGTGGAAGTTCATTCTTTGTATCTCAAGGAAAGATCAATGAGTAGGTGTATGGCTGCCAAGTGAATAGAGAGCAGTGCCCGAATACGTTGCCAATCGATAAGCATATCGACTTGGTTCGAAAATACATTCCGTGCTTTCCTGTATCGATTCGCTGACATGACGTCCCTGAACGAAACCTCTTCGTCGGATGATTTTCCTTGTCGTGCCATCGTTTTGTGTCATTGATCATACCATAAACACATAAAACAATCGGCCGACACACTGTAAAATGAATGGATAAAGTGCCTGCTTATTGCCGAAAGGTCTCAGAAAAGAAAAAAACACAAAGAGGGCGCATCGGTAAGATGCGCCCTCTGCTTTTCAGTCGCCCCTATCTTCAGGGGATTATTTATGCTTGTCTATTGAGCCTTTGCAACAGGAGCCATCATGACAACAACCCGATTCTGCTGCTTCAAGAGGTCTGCCGCAAACTTTTGCAATTCAGCAGGAGTAAGACCGTTCAGTACGGATTCGTAGTCTGTGATGAAGTCATTTCCTTCGAAGAAAGACGCCTTCATGGCTTCGAGCCAGAAGCGATTCTCACGCAGACTTTCTTTGTGCTGCTTATTCAGGTTTTCGATAGTCTTCTTGAAGTATTCCACATTGGGGCCCTCCTTGGCAAGCTTCTCCAACTCAGCAAACACGATAGCATTCATTTCCTCGGCACGAGCAGGATCCGTGGGGAAATAGATCTGCATCAGAGCCTTGGGCTGAGGATATTGCTCGAGACCGCCGAATGCAGCCACACTGTATGCACCGCCTTCCTTCTCGCGAACGGTAGCCGTGTACACCTGATCCATTACGGCTGAGAAGACTTCCAGCAGGAGACTGTTCTTGAGCGTATATTCCACATTTCCGGACACGACATCGAATATAGTAGTCGAAGGAGTATCCATTTCCTTCTCGAACTTGCAATCGATCTTTCCCGAACGGGCAGCCGGCACCTGAGCCTTATTCATCTTATCGCCACGCTTGAGGTTGGGCAATGAAGCAAGATAGGTTTCGATCAATGGCTTCATCTTGGCTTCATCCAGATTACCGATAAAGAAGAACATAAAGTCGCCGGCATCAGCAAATCGCTCATTGTAGAAAGCCATTACCTGATCGTAATTTACTTTCTCCACGTCAGCAGCTTTCATGGGTTTCATCATCGGATTATCGCCGTACATGGTATGACGGATAGAGTCCATAAGCGCAGCCATCGGGTTGGCTTCCTGATTTTTCAAGTTATTGTACAACTTCTCCTGTGTGGCCTTGAACGCTTCGGGATCCTTGCGGTTAGCAGTCATTTGGAGATAGATCAACTGGAAGAAAGTTTCCATATCTTCTACAGTCGTTTTGCCCGAAAGACCTTCACTGAGCAGAGACAAAGAGGGAGATACGGAAGCAGAGCGACCTGTCAGCACCTTATCCAGCTGGATAGCATCGAAGTTGCCCAAGCCACCCACGTTCATGAACGAATTCATCACAGATTGGTTGGGAGCATGCTTTCCGGAGAGGATACCACCCGGGCTGAGAGCACTCATCAGGATTTCGTTTGATTTGAAATCGGTCTTCTTGAGGTATACTTTGATGCCATTGCTAAGGGTAAGTTCCGTGGTACCGAACTTCTGATCTTTCTTCTCGGAAACGATCTTTCCGGCCTTAGGAGCTTTCTCCATCAATTTTTGGTCGGAGACTTCGTCTTTCTTGGCTTCTACTTTCTGCTGACGAGCAGCTTTGAAAGCAGCGAGGAAGTCTGCTTCGCTCGGAATCTTGGCTTCAGCCTTTGAAGGACCGGTGAGGGTAACGACAGCATTCTTCATCGGATCGATCATTTGGGCAATAGCCTGATTGAATGCTTCCAGAGGAACCTGAGGAGCAAAAGCATTCACCGTCTGATATTCCACCTCAATACCCGGGATATAGCCGCCATCGGTGAAGTAGGTGGAGTATTCATTGGCATAAGCATTGTTCTTACGCTTGTCTCTTTCGTTGTATTGATTCTCGTATCGCTTGAGCACATTTGTGCGTGCACGATCGTATTCGCCTTTGGTGATACCGAACTGACGGAGGCTTTCTATCTCTGCCACCAATGCGTTCATCGCTTTCTCCGCCTCACCCTCACGAACCGTGGCAACAAAATTGAATGCGTCCTTAGTCTGGGTGATGTACATGAAGTTAGAGAAGAAAGCTCCTGCACTGAGGAAAGGAGCGTTAGGCTTGTGAGTAATCTCGGACAGACGCTCGTTCACGGCTGTAGTGATCACCTGTTTCATATAGTCTTCCACAAGTCCGAATATCGATCCTCGCACCTCTTGAGGAGTGGGGTCGCTCTTGAAGCTGATGGAGAGCTGCGTGGTAGTAGCCTCAGCATCGGTAGCAATGGCTACGATAGGCTCATCGTTGTCCTCTACCGGCGTATAGATACGCTCGGCCGGATTCACGGGAGCAGGAACGTCCTTGAAGAGTTCTTTGATCTTGTTCTCCACATAGTCCACATCGATATCTCCCACGATCACCAGACCTTGCAGGTCGGGACGATACCATTTCTTATAATAGTTGCGCAGCTCATCATGCTTGAAGTTGAGCACGACGTCCATCAGACCGATGGGCATGCGTTCTGCATATTTATTGCCCGGCATAGCCTTGGCAAGTATAGCCTCGAACATACGAAGGTTGGCATCGCGACGAGCACGCCACTCTTCCTGGATCACACCGCGCTCCTCGTCGATCTCATGCCCGTCGAGGGTAATATTGTTACTCCAATCATGCAGGATAAGCAAGCAGGAGTCGATGATTCCCTGACGTGTAGTCGGCACATCCATTATCGTATATTCCGTCTTGTCGAATCCGGTAGAAGCGTTCAGGTTCTGACCGAAACGTACACCGATCGTTTCGAGATAGTTGATCAAGTTCTTACCGGGGAAGTTCTTCGTACCGTTGAAAGCCATGTGTTCCAAGAAGTGAGCCAAACCGGACTGACTATCTTCTTCAAGAATAGAACCTACCTTTTGTGCGATAAAGAAATCCGCACGATCTTTCGGGTTCTCGTTGTGACGGATGAAATAAGTCAATCCGTTGTCCAACTTACCGACACGAACAGCCGGATCAGTAGGGAGTGGCTGAGCCTGTTGGGCAGAAAGCTTCATCGGAATGAATCCCACAAGCAGAAGACCAAGTGATAAAAATCTTTTCAATTCCATAAGTATCTTAGGTTACTTGTTTGGTTATTAAGTAATTTCGGCCAAAAGTACGGTTTTTTCATCGGATTAGCACTTTTCGATCCGGCTGTATGTCCGGAAAAACCGTGAGAGTCCCACTTTACAGGACCGGTCTCTATACTTGGTTCGACAAAAACAAAATGACGCACACGCTTTTCGCAGGGAATAACAGAGCAAAAAAGAGGCACGACTCTCCCGAGCGGTGCCTCCTTCAAAAACATGAGATCAGATAATTACTTCGTTTCTATATGAATGATCCTCAGTAATTCGTTTTCATTGGCTCGAAGTAAGCCTGCGGATGAGCGCAAGCGGGACATAGCTTCGGAGCTTTCTTGGAAGTAATGACATAGCCGCAATTGCGACATTGCCATGCGATTTCTTCCGTTCGCTCGAAGACCGATCCATCTTCCACATGAGCCAAAAGAGCCAGATAGCGACGTTCATGCTCGGCTTCCACCTTTGCTATCTGACGAAATACGGCTGCAATCTCCTTAAATCCCTCTTCTTCGGCTGTTTCAGCAAAAGCCGGATAGAGATCTGTCCACTCTTCATTTTCACCGGCAGCCGCCGCGCGCAAGTTCTCAGCCGTGGAACCGATTATTCCTGCAGGAAAAGAAGCCGTTATCTCAAGCATGCCGCCTTCCAAGAAAGAGAAAAACCTTTTGGCATGCTCTTTTTCCTGCTCAGCGGTTTCCATGAAAACTCCAGCAATTTGTTCATAACCCTCTTTCTTGGCAATACTTGCAAAGAAAGTATAGCGTGACCGAGCTTGCGATTCTCCGGCAAATGCCATGAGCAAATGCTTTTCTGTCTTTGTGCCTTTAATACTTTTATTCATTTCTGTTTTCTTTTTTAATCGACATGACGAGAGTCCGACTCTCATCACAAAAATAGGTACTACCACTCAATAAAACAAGAAAAACAAGGATGAATATACCTACAGATAGGTACTCGTATCTTTTTGAAGCCAAAAGAGAAATAGATAAACATGCAATAAGACTGAAAAAGGAACACAAAGAGTCCACCTCATCTATTAAGAAGAGGTTACCGGCAAAATCTTTCGTAAAAGAGTCGGGTATACCTTTATGCTTATACATAAAAAAGAAAGTGTGCCTCAATCGCACGATCGCGATTTGGCACACTCTCAAATATCTCTAAGCCTGTGATTACTTGATTCCGAGTTTCGCTTTTACCTTTGCGGTCAAGTCAATAGCAGTAGCACCGGTGTAAAGCATCATACCAGCCTCCATGATGTAGGCACAGTTTTCTTCGTCACCCACTTTCTTGATGGCATCAGCCACCTTTTGTTGGATAGGAGCAAAAAGCTGTTGTTGGCGCTTTTGCAAATCCTCCTGCATCGTTTGGTATGACTGCTGATAACGAGTTTGAATATCCTGAAGTTCCTGCTGACGACGATTGCGGATGTTCTCCAGTAGAGAGTCTTTTTCCTTTACAAATTCTTCTGTCTTTTTGGCAAACTCATCGTCCATACTCTTGAGATCAAGGCGATACTTTTCGGCCAATTCGTTGAGCTGTTTGGTAGCAGCTACTTGTTCCGGCATTTTGGAAATGATCTCCTCAGTGTTTACCACTGCCACCTTTTGTGCCAAGAGGCTCAAAGGAAGAGCCATCAGAAGCATGAGAAAAAATTTCTTCATTTCGTGTTGTTTATTTATTCGTTAGTAATATTCTTTACTTGCTAAAGCCCATCTTGCTCAGCACAAGGTCGCTAATGTCAATAGACGGACTGGCAAAGATAATTCCGGACGTACCTCTATCAAGCACCATCTGATAGTTGTTACGCTTGGCAATCTCTTTGATAGCATTCCAAATCTCATCCTGAATAGGCTTCATCAGATCGGAGCGTTTCTTATACAGCTCCCCCTCCGGGCCGAAATACTTCCGCTTGAGCTCGGATGCTTGCTGCTCTTTCTTTACGATAGCCTCTTCTTGGGTTTTCTTCTGTGCAGCAGACAAGAATACGAGATCGCTCTGATACTTCTTATACATAGATTGGGCTTCATTTTCGAGAGCTTCGATTTCATTTTGCCATTTCTTGGACACCTGTTCCAGCTGTTCGTTCATCATCTCATAGTCAGGAATATTCCTGAGGATATATTCCATATCTACCAAAGCGAACTTTTGGGAAAAACCGGAGAAAGCTACCGCCAGTGCAAAGCCGATCAAAATCAAAAACCGTTTCATATCGCCATTCATGTTTATTTGTTAGTAACTATTTTATTAGACATACCTCTCAAACGGAGTTTAACCGATCAGAACTCCTGTCCGAGCACAAAGTGGACATTGCTTCCTCCTCGCTGTAGAGAATTGTCCGGACGGTCAAAGCCATATCCCCAATCGATACCGAGCATTCCGACCATCGGTAACGTTACACGCAATCCTACACCGGCCGATCGCTTCAGGTTAAAGGGATTATAATTGTCGATACTGCGCCACGCATTGCCTGCTTCGGCAAAAGCTAAGAGCCACGCATTGAATGAGTTTTCAAACAGAATCGGGAAACGTAGTTCCATCGTAAGCCGCATATAAGCATATGCATAGTCGTAGTTATTACCGGCAATAGATCCGTTCTTATAACCACGCAAACCTATAGTCTCATTCATGTAGCCACCATAATAGCTGGACATACCATCACCTCCCATATAGAAAGTACCGAAAGGAGATTTCTTATTGGAATTATACGAACCAAGAACTGCTCCTTCCACTCGACTCATGAGCACCGGTGTATATTTATGCGTAGCAGGATTGAGCAATGGAGTAAAAACTCGTCCTCTAAACTTCCACTTGTGATACTCGATAAATCTGTAACGATCGCTTACGCTGAGGTTCTGGCTGGCATAGTCATGATTGTCCCACAAAGAATAAGGAAGAGTAGCAGCAACGGAAACCATGAAATCCGATCCGCTTCTGGTATAAATAGGATTATCGATGGAAGTACGAGAGAGACGCAGCTCCAAGTTGAGATCATTAGCCGAGCCATGATGGAAATTTTGGAAGGTATTGTAGCTCCAATTTCGCAGTCTATAGTAGGTGTAGTTCAGAGAGGTATAAATCTGGAACCAATTGTCCGGCCAAGTCAAACGCTTACCGTAACCGATCGAAGTACCTAACATCTGAAGCGAACGATCCGGATCGCTGGCCTGAGTATAGAGGTCGCCGGTATAGTTCGACATACCGTTGTAATAACTATTATAGTTGTTGTAGTAGCTATTATAATAGGCATTATAGTAGTTGCCGGCATTGCTATTGTAGAATTTGGAGTCAATGGCCGTAGTCTTGGAATAGAATGCACTGAAGCTGAACATATCCGGCCGCTTGCCCCCAAACCATGGATCCATAAATGTGACACTATACTGCTGATAGTACTTTCCATTGGTCTGAGCACTCAGTGATAGTGTTTGCCCATCCCCTTGCGGAATGATCCCTTTCTTATACATCGAGGGATGGAGCAGGTTGCCGACAGAGAAGTTCGTGAACTTAATGGCTCCTCGGAACAGAAGTCCGGACTGACTCCAACCGACAGAAAGCTCCAATTGGTCACTGCTACGCGGCACCAAATCATACTCTATATCCACTGTTCCTGTTTCGGGATTGGGAATCGGACGGGGAATAGATTTTTCGGCATCGAAGTGCCCAAGCTGATTGATGAGACGAATAGAGTTAATGATATCCTCGCGACTAAAGAGCTGGCCGGGCTTTGTGTAAAGCTCTCGACGTACTACGTCTTCGTACACGACAGTATTTCCTTTGATGATCACCTTATTGATATTGGCCTGCTTCCCCTCCGCTATACGAATATCAAGCGAAACAGAATCCCCCACTACATTTGTTTCCACGGGATCGACCCACGCAAAAATATAGCCATTGTTATAGTACAGGTTCCCCACAGCATCTTCATCTTCATTGAGACGCTTAGCCAATCGTCTCTGGTTGTACACATCTCCCGATTTTATTCCGAGCACTCGTTCCAAATACTCCGATGGATATTGTGAATTGCCCACAAAGTTGACATCCTTAATATAATACTTCTGCCCCTCTTCGATGTTGAGATAAATATCCACTCTTTTGCCGTCAGGAGCCTTCACGACACTGTCGGTCAGTATTTCAGCATCACGATATCCATATTCCTGATACTTCTCTATCAATCGGACCAAATCTTCACGGTAGCTTTCTTCGACAAACTTATGAGTACTAAAAAGTTTCAAGAAAGATGAGCGAATATGCTTTCTAAGACTGAATTTGGCATTGGTGTTCTTCATCGCCATTCGTAGCTTATGATTGCTAAGGGCCTTGTTGCCGGAAAAATAAATTTCATTCACCTTGGTTTTGCTTTTCTTCTCAATCGAGATAAGCACATTGACAAAGCCATCTTTGGAAAGATCCGGTTCCTGCGTTATCCGTATGCTGGCATCGCGATAACCTTTCTCACTAAAATACTTCTGTACGATTTGCCTGACCTTGTCTTCATTATTTCTGGTCATCTGAATCCCCTCGCGAAGACCGGTTTTCATTTCAAGATCTTCTCTCTCAGACTTCTTTACCCCGCTAAAAGTAACCTTACTGATGCGAGGACGTTCAGTGACAATGATTTTCAGATAGACTTTATTGCCGACATATTTATCCGCGATGATTCGCACATTTGAGAAGTAGCCCTGACGCATAATTCTATTCACGGCAGCAGACATGGCATCTCCGGGAATCAGGACTTCATCACCTACAGCCAAGCCTGAAAGATTGCGCAAGACAAAGTCATCGAAAGACCTCATTCCCTCGATCTCAATAGATGCTATGGTCTTATGAATAGGCTTGGCATAGGATATTTCAGGGCTATATATAGTATCCTGAGGGGTCAGATCCGAGGACTGTCCTTTCAGGATCCCTATGCTGGTGCAGAAGAGAGCTGCTACGGCAATAATCTTTTTGTACATAGTCTTTCTCAAATGATTCAATATTTATTTTCTCCGAGAGCGATTTGCTCGCTGGTCTTGCCGAATCGACGCTCCCTCGATGAATATTCTTCTATGGCTGCCTTCAGACAGTCGGCATCAAAGTCCGGCCAAAGCGTATCGGTAAAAAACAATTCCGTATAGGCCATTTGCCACATAAGAAAATTGCTGATACGCTTCTCTCCACCTGTACGAATGAAGAGATCCGGATCCGGAATGCCGGCGGTGGAAAGATGATCAGAAACCAAATCGACATTTATATCTTCAGGCTCCACACTTCCATCCCGAACCTTTCGAGCCAATCTACGGATGACATCGGTCATTTCCCAGCGAGAACTGTAGCTAAGGGCCAAAACCAAAGTCAGCCCCGTGTTTCCGGCAGTCTCTCGAATACCCTTTTCTAACGATTCACGGACATCCTCGGGGAGCCGACTGAAATCGCCGATAGCCAAGAGGCGAATGTTATTGGTCATCAAGTCCAGCATCTCATTCATGATAGCTGTAACGAAAAGGCCCATCAGCGCCCTGACTTCCTCTTCCGGACGATTCCAGTTCTCCGTACTGAAGGTGTAGGCTGTGAGATATTCCACACCGCAACCGGCTGCTGCACGCAAAGCTACGCGCAGAGCATCCACACCGGCCGCATGTCCTTCGCATCGCTCTTTCCCACGTATCTTTGCCCAACGGCCATTACCATCCATGACCAAAGCGATATGCCTCGGCACTATAACTGCTGACTGGAGCTTGTCTCCATCACCTTCCATCTATCTCTTTTCTATCAAGATATTTCACCTAACGACCAATCCAAGAGAGGTCTATTCCCTTAGAATGTTTCGAGGCCCTATTGTTTATTACAAAAAGTCTTACGCAGGCCGAAGTCATACGTAATCCTAAGCACTAAGGCCCCTGTAGCATCCTTGTTTTTGACCCAGGAGTCATTGATCTTATATGGATCCTCGAGCCAAACACTTTTATCCGTCAGTGCATCCAAAGCATCGGTAAGTAACCCCGTGAAAGAATACTCGATACCGACATTGATCCGCGGTTTAAGCTTATACTTCACCCCCATTCCCACAGTAATCCCGGGAGCAAAAGCCGAACCTTTGGTGCCCGAAGCAAAACCCAAAGACAACCCGGCTGCTACATAAGGAGACAGCCGAGCTGTACCAAGATACTTATAGCCATCGCTATAAGGGAGAAAGTTAAATTCGCTTCTAACGTGGAGCTGAGTCAAGCCGACCTTAAAATCCGCTTGAGCAAAATCGGGGAAGACATTCCCGGACTTATCGGTATCGCCTCTCAATGTACGCCAATCCAACATGGTACTGAAAGCCCAGCGAAAATTATAATTGTAGCGTCCGACCAACTCCAAACCAACTCCGGATGAACCGAACAAGCCTCTGTTTGCATCACCGAAATACTGAGCAACACCAAAACCTCCTCCTATTTCATAGAGAAATTCCTGAGCAGCTACCCGGCCGTTACACACAGCAAACAAAGCAATGGCGGCACAGATCCGTGCCGCATGGTTCTTACTAATTGTTTTCATTCAGTTTCAGGATACCCTTCCATATTGAGGAAAAGAATGTTCCTGAAGAGCTAACGCCTCCCAACTGATATATATTGTAAGCCCCATCATCAAAAGCACAGACGAACGACAACGGATAGCCGGCTGTGTAGAAAGGATCGGCCGGCAACATAATATCGGCGGCTCCACGTTTCCATGTGATGCCCTTATCAGTCGAATATGCCACAGCCACTCGCTTTATACCTTCGGCTTGTTCAGTGGCATAATAGTACAAGTTACCATCCGATGGTGTTTGCACCAAAGCCCCTTTTTCCATTGACGCCGGAATGGCTCCGGCGGCCAAGTCAAGTCCGAACCAATCATTTCCATTGCTCGTGATCCAAACAGAAGTAGCAGGAGCACCCGTATGCGTTACACCGCCGACCAAACGGAGCATTGGATGATTGTTTGCTTTATATAGTTGAGTACTGAAATTGCGAACAGGGAAAGTTTCGGGAGCCTGCTCCTGCCAAGAATGGATTCCATCGATATTGGTGGCAAAGAACAGAGAGCCATCTTTTTCAGCAAGTAATGCCAGTGTATGACTTCCCTGTGGCCAAACCATGGCACCCAGCAGGGCGGTCACAGGGACTTCAGAGGGGAGCAAACTCCAGTTTGTGAAGTCATCGCTTTGATAAATACCGGAATCTGTTAGAATCCAAGCGCGTCCATCTTCAGTCGCGGCTATCTGCCGACATGCACCGGACAAGCCGGAAGACGATAGTAAAGTCCAATGAACAGGATTTTTCCTGTCAGATGAATACAACAGCGTCTTATTACCTGTGGCTGCAACCAAATAAACCCTGTCAGCATGTGTTACAACATCGACAAAAGAAGCATTGATATCCGGTAAAGCTACTCCATCGAGCATATGCCAAACGAACGTAGTCGGTTGATAATCATAACGATTGAGGGTAACAGTATACTTTTTCGTTTTCTCGCCACTTTCGTCGAAAACCATTAAATGCAAGGTATGACAATCGCGCAACCACAACGAATCCTTATTATGCCAATCCTTATATTCTCCATCATTGATGGCCACTCGCAGTTTTTTCGCAGAGAAATCAGTTACGAGCTTCATCATTACGGAATCCAAAACTGTGCCATAAGGTATATATTTCTTATTAATAATTGTCCCTTTTGCATGATCGATAGAAAAAAATACTTTTTCCAAATCCGGATTTTTCTTACTGGAAAGGTAGAATCGGTGGATCTGCAGATCGACTATGCTAACTTCTTCAAGATCTATCTTAGACTCCTTACAAGAGTGAATAGCCCCACCCATAAAAAAGACAATGATAGTCCAAAAGAAGTATCGGATGAAATGTTTCTTACACATACCTACTGATATTTAGTGTACAAAGATAAGACATCTGCCGACTTATGCTATAGGACAACACTCGTTTCCCGGATTCTCGTATTAAACAAAATAGTCTCACTAGCTTGAAGAAGACTTCTGCATTATAAATCGTCACATGCAATAAAGCGAACAGGGAGCACCGGAAACCGGTGCTCCCTGCAATAGGATAGCAAGTTGCTAAAAAAAGAATGCTACTTACTGTTTTGGCCAGTTGCGAACCAGCTCGGGAATAACTACAAGATCACGATTGGGAATCTCCCATGTGAAAGCATAGAAGCCGGCAGGAACACGTGTCGGGTCATCAGTCTGAAGGATAGTCGGGACAGCTATTTTATGAAGAACAGCCTGAACGGGAGATACCACCAAATCCATATTCCAGCGAATCATGTCATTGAGACGAGAACCTTCACCGATCATTT
>ENA-OWLI01000171-OWLI01000171.1-metagenome-genome-assembly--contig:-NODE-171-length-11574-cov-4.286310_pt1 | contig 11574 bp, 10 predicted proteins | sample MGYA00245346_ERZ651096 | MGnify/ENA primary metagenome ERZ651096 (study PRJEB26857, sample SAMEA4031766) | metagenome | biome: human; feature: oral; material: saliva | place: Philippines | collected 2014...
CTAATATAGCGGATGTGCTAGCACCACATACCGTACTATGTTATCACACTTTCTTATTTTTGGCAAGGGAATTGGAAGACTTTTTTTATTTAACGTAGATGACACCAAGTTTCCCAAAAGCTACGTCTCCACGGATAATCAAGGTTTTGCTGGTTGGTGCTAGAGGAGCATCTGCCTTGGCTGCACCACAGAAAGTCTCCACCTTAAGATCCACTCTCCAGTGTTGGGGCACATAGATAACTGCATTCCCAAAACCGACTTCGATCTTCAAGGTTGCACTATCTCCCAACATCTCTGCATTGTCATAGTAGATTTTTGCATTCCCAAAACCGACTTCAAACTCGTCTTCTACCAATTCTTGGTCTTGCTTGTAGAAAGTCCCAGTCCCAAAAGCGACTTCCTTGTCTATAAAAATGGTTTTTTCACCATCATACCACCATTTTTTCCCATTCCAAGTTCTGTTAGAATGGGTGAGTGCGCTGACACCCATTACAATTAAAATACTAGCCAAAATCAGCGAAACAGGAGATATCTGAATCCAATCATAAAAAAGATTCACTATATTTAATGCTGTTAATGCTAAAAAAGTGGCACTTGTCCAATGATGCCTAAGGGAAGATTCTATTGCCTTATAAAAAAGAAAAGCAATAAAGATGAAGGGAGAATACTTAGTCTCCAAGGATGGGACACCATAATGTCCCTGTAATAAAATCCATGCCGTCAATACTAGCAACACAATACCAAATGCTTTCTTTTTCATCTTGTTACCTCATGTTTCTTAGATTTTCTTTTAGGAGGGATTGATAATGCCGTGAGACATGAACCTCCTTGTGGGTCTGATAAAAGGAAATGGTGCCCGTTCCTGAAAAGGACTTATCCACCGAATAGACTTGCCGAATATTAGCGATAGTTGACTTAGATACCCGACTAAAATAACGAGGAAGGATAGCCTCTAACTCATAGAGTTTAAGCCGAACCTCGTAGGCATCTTTCTGGGTATGGGCATAAATCTTGCTACCTTCCGTCTCAAAGAAGAGAATTTCCGACAAATCCAGATAATATTCACCCGTCCCCTTGTAAAAAATCAACCTAGGAGACTTGGACTCTTGCAAGAGACGCTGCAAATCCGCAATCTCATCTGTCAAAGTCGCTGCCTTGATGACAATTTCAGTTTCCTCTAAATTGCTGTCAATTTCGATTCGTAACTTCATTCCATCTCCTTTCTGACTCTACTATATCAAAGGAAAAATAAGAAAACAAGAGCAAAAAAGCAAGTGGTTACTTTAGACCCGTAAGTGGTTCTAGGATCACCTTAACTTACAGGTCAAAATAGAAAGAAAATCACACCCCACACAAGACCACAAATATAACCAACTACTACATCCTTGGGATAATGCACGCCACCTAAGACTCTCACTAGACCTAGGAAGGCTGATAATGTCAAACAAATCATCCCCATAGTTAGACTAGCATGCAAGCAAGCCATGGAGATAATGGTTGCTGAAAAGACATGACGGCTGGGCATAGACTGACCAGGACTATCTCTGTCAAGCAAGGGTTTAATATCCCATTCCTCATAAGGCCTAGGGGAATTGATTTTCTTACGAAGAAAGGACAAAATCACAAAACCTGACGCAGGGATAAACAAATAGATTCCGACCTGTTTCCCAAGTCCTTGTTGGAGATAGATAGTTGCTAACAAGGTTAGATAAATTATAGGCATAACTACTGTCATGAAGCGATTGAAAGTTCTTAACAAGCTCAGAAGAAAGGGCTTATTTTTAATGTTACTAGCAACGTGGCCATACCATTCTTGATAATTTTTCATATATTTTCTCATCACTTACTCAAATTTTATACTCAATGAAAATCAAAGAGCAAACTAGGAAGCTAGCCGCAGGCTGCTCAAAACACTGTTTTGAGGTTGTAGATAGAACTGACGAAGTCAGTAACACATACATATGGCAAGGCGACGCTGACGTGGTTTGAATTTGATTTTCGAAGAGTAGCAAAATGGAAAAAGGAGTGAGTGAAGCGCACAGCCTCCCCACTCCTTTTCTGTTCTTAGGCTGTTTTTTCAACCTTCAAGATTTTTACATCGTAGCTACCAACAGGTGTTTCAATGGTTGCTGTGTCACCTGTTTTCTTACCAATCAAGGCTTGTCCAATTGGGCTTTCATTTGAAACCTTACCTGCAAAGGCATCCGCACCGGCTGAACCTACGATAATATAAACTTCTTCTTCGTCCTCACCAATTTCTTGGATAGTCACTGTTTTACCAATCGCTACTTCATCTTGGGCAACTGAGTCGCTATTGACGATTTCAGCATAACGGATTTTTGTTTCCAAGCTAGAGATTTGTCCTTCGACAAAGGCCTGTTCATCCTTAGCTGCTTCGTATTCACTATTTTCAGAAAGGTCACCATATGAACGAGCAATCTTAATGCGTTCTACCACTTCTGGTCTGCGAACCAATTTCAATTCTTCTAATTCTTTTTCAAGTTTTTCCTTTTCCGCAAGGGTCATAGGATATGTTTTTTCTGCCATTTTTCTCAACTTTCTTTCGATAGTATTGAATCTCTATCTGAGATTCTCATTGTTGTAGTCTTAGTTTGAACTACTATTTTGAGTAAGCTTGCTATTGACGTGCTCAGCTACATTACGATCATGTTCTTCTTGAGTAACTGCGTAATAGACTTTTCCATCTTCAACATTGGCTACAAAGTACAAGTATTCACTCTTTGTTTGGTTGATACTTGCCTCAATCGCGTCCCGACTTGGACTACCCACTGGACCAGGCATCAAACCAGATTTTGTATAAACATTGTATGGTGAATTAATTGATGTATCAATTCCAGCATCATCTGCTAGGCTAATATTTTGACCTAGTTTGCCTTGGGCATACAAGATTGCAATATTACTTTGAAGGGGCATACCAAGGTTCAAGCGATTGTAGAAAACACCTGCAATCAACTTACGGTCTTCAGTCTTAGCACCTTCTTTTTCAACAAGTGACGCAATTGTTAGCAATTCATTGACTGTCAAGTTTTTAGACTTAATTGCACTGTAGTGCGGAGTCAATGTTTTATCCATAGCTGCCAACATCTCATCAATCAAGCTTTCAATAGTTGTGCTTTCCTTGATAGAGTAGGTCGCTGGGAAAAGATAACCTTCCAAACGGTAACGAACTCCACTTTCTTTCGTTGGCAAGCTTTCGAGTAGATTTGGATATTTAGCAACTTCTTGACTGATAAAGTTGTCATCTTGAACTTTAGCCAAGAAAGCATCCGCAGTTAAAGGCTCTTTAAATTCACCTTTTAATTGACCTACAGCTTGGGCGATTTGCTCAATTGTATATCCCTCTGGAATAGTCAAATCTGCAAGTGACGGTTCTTGAGGTTCAGCTGTACCACCTTTTTGTAGTTCCTTGATGATATCCTCTGTACTCATACTCTTTTGCAAATTGTAATATCCAGCCTTCAAATCTGAATAATTCTTATATTTTGCATAGAAAGCAAAAATCACTCCGTGTTTAATCACACCAGAATTTTCAAGTGCTGAGCCAATCTCTTGGACATTAGCTCCTTCTGGGATTTGAACCGTTACATATTCCTTAGAATTCACGTCCACAGGTAATAAAGATGATTGAACATACTGGTAACCGAAGTAACCACCTGCCGAAATCAGGGCAAGGAAAATCAGTAGAGAAATGAAGAAAGCCTTCAAATGTGATTTTTTCTTCTTGACAGGTTTAACAGTCTCACGACGACTACGACTCGGAGTTTCAGAAATGACTTCAACAGCTTCCGTTTCCATAACTGGTTCTGGTTTTGTTACTTCTTTCTGAGGCTCTTTTTTAGCTTCAGTCTTATAAGAAACAGCTACTCTTGTTGGAGTTACGTTGAAATCTTCTTCGACCTTTTGTGGACGATTAGTCTCTGGCCCTGGAACCGGTCTTGATGGACTTGCTTCAACTGGTGAAGCTGGAACATCTTGACTAGGGTGACGAGGAGTAATCGGAGCTTCTACTCTCGATTCATCTGCCGGTGATGCAGGCATATCCTCACTAGGATGTTTTGGAACACGTGGTGCATTCTCCATAATTTTTTCAACAGCTGATAGGGATGCAACCATAACATCTTCATCTGCGAGTTTTGTTTCAGGGACAAATAGAGCTTCTTTTTTCTCTGCAAGTTCAGTGGCCTCTTGGCGAGTCCCTTCATTACGTTTTACTTTTTCTAAATCGCGTAAAATCTGCTCTTTAAAGCTTAATTTTTCGTCTTCTCTTGGCTTTTCACTCAAAAGTTTATCCTCCTCGTTGACAATCCATAATATTATATCTTAAAAACGAAAGAAAAGCAACCTAGCATGCTCTTCTAGCTTATTTTTTAGCTTCCCAGACCATATCATACCAGGTTTCTCCTGCAAAGGTTGACTGGGACTGGCCTTCATTGACAAATCCATGTTTTTCGTAGTAAGTAATGAGATAGTCATGACAGGTTAGGTTAATGCCTTCTCTTTCGTGTTCAAGAGCCAGTCCTTTCAAGGCTGTTAGTAATTTCTGACCCAGTCCTATGCCCTGTGCCTCCTTGGCAATGGAAAGACAGGTCACAGAGATATAACCACCAGGCTCATGACTATGGTCTTCTATCTCTTCTGTAAAAGACTGATCCTGCAAATGGCGGTGTGGTCCAACCGGCCCTTCGATATATCCCATGATTCTGCCTTCTTTTTCTGCAACCAGAAAAGAGGTCTGAATTTCTCTCAAATGCGCCTCAAAGACAGAACGAGGAATGGCTTCTTGGACCGAGAAATTTTCTAGTTCGATTTCAACAATCCGATCTAAATCTTCTAATCTTGCTGGTCTGATATTCATTGTGCCTCCTAAAAGAGATTAAACCAAATCATACTAAAACCCTGGCTAGTTACATAAAGCGAAGTGTCTTCTTCATCAATAAAACCGTTCATTTCAAAATATGAAAGCAACTCATCGGGACTCGCCAAACGAATAGCTTTGTAATCCAGCTCAACTGCCACATCTTTCAAAGCCGCAAGAAGAAGCGTTCCCAAGCCCTGTCTCTGATGGTCAGTATCAATGACTAAAGAACGGATTTCTAGACATTGCGGATTGTGGGGGTAAGGACCACCTAGAACATAGCCCAGAAGCTGATTTTCATCCCTAGCTAGAAGAAAGGTATCCGCAGACTTACGGATACTTTCTTCTAAAATATGGGAAGTAAGGTGCTTTTCAGCTGGAAAAGATGTGGCCTGAAGTGTCTCTATCTCAGCCAAATCAGACTTACTTGCCTGAATAATCTTAATTGGAATTTCCATGAGAACGTCCTATTGAACATTGCTTGTCAAGTTAGACAAGAGACGTTCAAATGAGTATTCATAGGTTTGGATGTCTCCTGCTCCCATAAAGACATAGACAGCATTGTCGTGGTCTAGGAGTGGAGAAACATTTTCAACAGTGATAACTTGGTGTTTCTTGTTGATTTTATTGGCTAGGTCTTCTACCTTAACATCACCATGGTCTACTTCACGAGCAGAACCATAAATTTGCGCTAGGTAAACAGCATCCGCTTGGTTCAAAGCGTGAGCAAATTCGTCCAACAAGGCAATGGTTCTTGTAAAGGTATGCGGTTGGAAGACTGCAACAATTTCCTTGCTTGGGTATTTCTGACGAGCCGCATCCAAGGTAGCAATAATTTCTGTTGGATGGTGGGCAAAGTCATCGATAATAACTGTGTCATTGACAATTTTCTCAGTGAAACGACGCTTAACACCGGCAAATGTTTTCAAGTGTTCACGCACCAAGTTCAAATCAAATCCTGCTGTGTAAAGAAGACCAATAACGGCTGTCGCATTCATGATATTGTGACGACCAAAGGTTGGAATATGGAATTGCCCTAATTCTTGACCACGGAAATGAACTGTGAAGGTTGAACCAGTCGTAGAACGAAGAAGATCGCTAGCTACAAAGTCATTACCTTCTGCTTCAAAACCATAATAATAAATTGGTGCATCAGACGTAATCTTACGCAATTCAGTATCCTCACCGTAGATAAACAAACCTTTGGTAATTTGTTTAGCATAGTCGTTAAAGGCATTGAAAACATCCTCTAGACTTGTGAAATAGTCTGGATGGTCAAAGTCAATGTTGGTGATGATAGAGTATTCTGGGTGGTAAGGCATGAAGTGACGCTCATATTCGTCAGATTCAAAGACAAAATATTTGGCATTGGCTGAACCACGACCTGTCCCATCCCCAATCAAGAAGCTGGTATCTGTGATGTGCGACAAGACATGAGATAACATACCTGTCGTTGAAGTTTTTCCGTGCGCTCCAGCAACTCCCATGCTAACAAAATCACGCATAAAGCTACCTAGGAACTCATGGTAACGTTTGTAGCTAATGCCATTTTGGTCCGCATAAGCAATTTCGACGTTGTTATCTGGACGAAAGGCATTTCCAGCGATAATTTCCATATCACCGTCTAGATTCTTTTCATCAAAAGGAAGAATGGTAATTCCTGCCTGTTCAAGACCACGTTGAGTAAAGTAGTACTTTTCAACATCTGATCCCTGTACCTTATGCCCCATTTGGTGCAACATCAAGGCCAAGGCACTCATACCTGATCCCTTAATTCCGATAAAATGATATGTCTTTGACATGTTTTCTCCTCTATTCCGTAATTCTTGTCAGATTCAACTCTTGGGCCACCCGACGTTCTTGTTCTTTTTGTTGATTCTTTTTATTGTAGATTTGGCTCTTCTTCAGAAAATCATAGTTGTTTTTCTTTGGAGCAGGAGCTGACACTTCTTCATTCTTGGTAGGGATAGAATGAACTTCTTCTGCCAAGATATAATGAGACTGGGTCAATTTTTGGCTATATTTGACAAATTCACCAGGATTTTCCTTTTGGAAAGGCGCTGTCGGTTGATTGCCCTGTCTAACCAGACTTGGCTGAGAATGGCGTCTTGTAGGAGTAATATCCTTAGTCAGATAACTTGCTGAGCGTTTCTTTTTCAAATCCGCACGCGCTTCTTCACGCGCTACCTCTGCATAGCTCTTTCCTTCTTTTTTAACTCCTAAACCAGCCTTCTTAGGTTTCTCTACTGGCTTTTCAATCTGTTTTACTGGTTTTTCTTCAGTAATAGGGGCCCACTCCAGATAATTCTTATCACGGTATTCTCCCTTGATATTACTGATAAAGTCAGATTCATCATAGAGGTCCATAACCGGCATCTCAGTCAGCATGACCTCATCATCTGATACCAATGGAAATCGTTCTTCTCTCATTTTCTATTTCCTTTCAACACTTCATTATAGCGTATTGTCTTGATTTTTCAAGTGCTGGCTTCAGAAATTCCCAAAATTTCTCTAATTTCTGCTAGGGTCAGACTGCCACGTGACTCTGTGCCATCCAATACTTGTGATACCAGATGTTTCTTTTGTTCTTGGAGTTCCTGAATTTTTTCTTCAATGGTTCCCTTAGTCACCAAGCGATAGACCTCAACCGTTTCTTCCTGACCCATCCGATGGGCACGGCCAATGGCTTGCGCCTCCACCGCAGGATTCCACCAAAGGTCAACCAAGATAACCGTATCAGCACCTGTCAAATTCAGGCCGACACCACCTGCCTTAAGGGAAATCAGAAAGGCATCTCTTTCTCCTTGGTTAAAAGCCTTGGTCATATCTTGTCTTTCCTTGGCTGGGGTTGAACCCGTAATTTTAAAGGAAGTCAAGCCCAAGTCTGGCAGTTCTTGTTCAATTTTCTCCAACATTCCCTTGAACTGCGAGAAAATCAAGACACGGTGTCCGCCGTCTGCCACCTGTAGCAGTAGGTCTCGAAGACTATCCAGTTTGCCACTGGCTCCCTGATAATCTTCCATAAAGAGGGCAGGAGTGTCACAAATTTGACGCAAGCGCATCAGACCAGATAAGATTTCCACCCGACTTCGCTGGAATTCCTGATCTGACACTTGAGCCAGACGGTCCCGCATCTGTTGCAACTGGGCTAGGTAGATAGCCTTTTGCTGGTCTTCCAGTTCATTTTTATAAACCACTTCAATCAAGTCTGGCAATTCAGTCAGAACTTCTTCTTTCTTGCGCCGCATGACGAAAGGCTTGATAAACTGAGCCACGCGCTCAGCTGGCAATTTCATAAATTCTTTCTTGCTTGGCAGGAGTCCAGGCATAACGATTTGGAAAATAGACCACAACTCCCCCAAATGGTTTTCAATAGGAGTTCCTGACAAGGCAAAAACTGACGGCACCACAAATTGTCTCAAGGTCTGGGCAATCTTAGTCTGGGCGTTTTTCATGACCTGAGCCTCATCTAAGAAAAGGAAGTCAAAGGCCATCCCCTGATAAAGCTCACTGTCCTGACGGAAGGTAGCATAACTCGTCACATAGATTTGATGGCTCTCAGCAAGAATCTCTTCACGACTAGCTTTCAAACCATGAACAACAGCCACATCCAACTGTGGAGCAAATTTCTGAAACTCATCTGCCCAGTTGTAAATCAAACCAGATGGAGCTAAAATCAAAACCCGACTTTCTTTTGTCACTTGACTGGTCAAAAAAGCAATTGTCTGCAGGGTTTTACCAAGTCCCATATCATCAGCCAAAATCCCACCAAAACCATAATGATGGAGCATTTGCAGCCAGCCGATTCCCTTTTCCTGATAATCTCGCAAATCAGCCTGAACCTGAGTTGCTTGCAAAGGAAAGTCCTCTGGATGCGTCAAATCGTGGGCCAAATTCTGGAATTCTTGTGAAAAAGAAACACGGTCACGCCCTTCAAAGAGATGAGCTAAACTATAAGCCAAGGATTTTCGAGTCTGCAAGGCACCATCTTTTAATTCAAACTGCCCCAGTTCCTGTAGATTTTGGCGAATTTTCTTGGTTTCTTCATCGAAAAAGTAGACTTGATTAGACGAATCAATGTAAAAATCTTGATTGGCAACCAAGGCCTGCATGGCTTGGTCGATTTCCTCTTGGGCAATATCTTGAAAATCAAACTGGATTTCCAAGAGACCTCCCTTGGAGGCAATCTGCACTTGAGGCCTAGCTAGGCTATAAAGCTCTTCTAGCTTATCTGATAGGTCAACATTCCCGAGTTTCTCAAAGGTTGGGATGATTTCATGAAAGAAATGATAGACAGACTCCGCTTTTAAGGCCTGACGCCAGGATTGAAAATCTGCTTCAAAACCCGCTACCAAACAAACTTGGAAAACTCTTTCTTCTAAATCAGCATCACTCGAAAATGGTAATTCTTCTAACTCTTGTCGGCTAGATACCTGGCTGTCTCCATAATCAAACTGGATTTCTAAACGAATCCGATTGTCCTCTTCCATGTCAAAGTAAAAAGAGGGCGCAAAGGATTTGATTTGTAAGCGTTCTGGGGCTGAGACCGTACCCATCTGGCTAAAAAGAGTTAGACAAGAAGCCAACTTATCGCGGTCACCGCTATCAAATTGCAGGTATTTCTTCACACGTTGATCCAAAGACAGATCTTTGATTTCCTTGAGAAGACGCATCTGCTGGTCAGTTAGAAAATAAACCTGTCCTTTATGGAATAGCACAGCTCCCTGATAAAAGACATTGACCCTCGTACTCTCGCTGATTTCCATTTCAAAATAGTCAGAGTATTCTGTTACTGTAAAGGCAAATAGATTGGCATCCGCATTCATATCCTGAAAAAGCAAGGTTTGGTAACTATCCACTTGGTGGTCAAATTGAAAATGGGGCAGGGTCATCAATAAATTCACACCCTGCTCAAAAAAAGTCAGAGGGAAAAAGAGGTGCCGACCTTGATTTTGAAAAAAGAGGTCTGGAGTCAGTCCTTCCTCCGTTAGTCCGCGCAAGAAAATCAGAAGTTCTTGGCTGGCCTCATCAAAGGCTTCCAAAGACAGGGACTCCTCATAGGTCTTGCCAATCATATAAGATTTCCTCTGTTCGACAATCCTTAAAAAGAGTGGAATGTCCCGAATGACATAGTATTTTTGGCTATTGATTTGCGCAATTCTCAGGGTCCACAAGATACGATTACTTCCTGCTTCCACTTGTCCCACAGCCGATAATTCATAAGCTCGATCTGAGTTTGGAGATAAGATTCGTTCCAAAAATTTGCCGCCCAAGGTCACCTTGGTTTCAACGGACTCTTTTTCCTCATGACCTTCTTCCAGACTTTGCAAGATTTCCTGACCACGCTCATCATTTTTTAGAAAATGCTCCAGTGCTGCCAAATGCACACAGTAGCCCCTCTTTTGGAAAAAATCGCAGGCACAAAAAACCAAATCATCCTCTAAACTATAGCGCAGTTCTTCTTCTGCAACGCGAGCGTAGAGCCGATTGTTCTTTTCCTTGATAATGTCAACCTTACCAGTTTCATAAAGGGCAACGCCTTCGATACGGACTTTCCCCGGAATCAATTTAGCCATATTTTTACCTTTACCTTATCTTTTTATTATACCATATTTTCCCCTATGAAAATAGCCTTCTAGGGATACTTTTCTCCTAGAAGGCTGGATTTTTAACGTTTGGCAAAAGTCGTCACAATCCGCTGACAAACTTCTTGCAACAGAGATTTAGGCATGGCTACATTGAGGCGGGCATGGAGACTTCCTTCCTCTCCAAAATCCAAACCACGGTTGAGGATAACCTTGGCTTCATTTCTCAAAAGCTCTTGCAATCTTTCATCAGTCAGGTCATAGGCTGAAAAATCAAGCCAAATCAAGTAGGTTCCTTGCGGTTTCATGACCTTGATTTTAGTCTCTTTTCCAAATAAATCCACCACATAATTGATGTGGTCTTCAAAGACTTGCTTGAGTTCCTCTAACCAATCTTTACCGTATCGATAGGCAGCTTCTGTCGCCAAATAACCCAAGCCTGAAATTTCATGCTGGTTATTGGCCAACTGGCGTTTCTGGTAAGCCACTCGCAACTTATGATTTTCAATAACTGCATATGAATTTTTTGTTCCAGCGATGTTAAAGGTTTTAGTGGCACTAGTCAAGACAATAGCAAATTCTTTAAAGTCAGGATTGATAGTATTGAAGGAATGATGCTTGTGACCAAAGAGGGCCAAATCTTGGTGAATCTCATCTGAAACCAAGAAAACACCGTGTTTTTGGCAGAGTTGGCCAATCTTCTCCAACACTTCCTTTTCCCAAACACGTCCACCAGGATTGTGAGGATTGCAGAGGATATAGAGTTTGACATTCTCTTCTACCAGATCCTTTTCAAGTTTGTCAAAGTCAATCTCAAATATACCATCCTTTTCCACCAAAGAATCGGTAATCAATCTGCGGTTATTTAACTTGACACTGCGAGCAAAAGGCGGATAGACAGGTGTGTTAATCAGAACTGCTTCGCCTTCTTTTGTAAAGGCTTGAATAGCTGTTGAAATAGCTGGTACTACACCCTCAATAAAGACAAGGGCCTCTTTGTCAAAGTGGTAACCGTGTTGTGTAGCTTCCCACTTTTGAACTTCCTTAATTAAATCATCACTAGCATAGGTATAGCCATAAACCAGCTGATCCGCGTAAGTTTGCACTGCTTGG
>ENA-OWLI01000173-OWLI01000173.1-metagenome-genome-assembly--contig:-NODE-173-length-11514-cov-11.130291_pt1 | contig 11514 bp, 12 predicted proteins | sample MGYA00245346_ERZ651096 | MGnify/ENA primary metagenome ERZ651096 (study PRJEB26857, sample SAMEA4031766) | metagenome | biome: human; feature: oral; material: saliva | place: Philippines | collected 2014...
TGGTTGCCGGTTTGGCAGCAGGTTTTGCCGGTTTCACCGGAGTCGGACGAACGCTTTGTTTCGGTTCGGATGCTGCTTTGTTTGTATCGTCGGTAGCATCGACTTCGATTTCAGTGCCTTGAGGCAATACCACATCTTTAGCAGGAGCCGGTTTCGGCATGACTTTAGGTTTGCTGTAAGCATCCGTGCCGCTGGTCCATGCCAAAGACTTCAAAGGCGATTTGAGTTTTACGCCTTTGGCGCAGGTCAGACAGTTTGCTGCGCCGGTGCGTCCTTTCAGGATTGCATCCACACGAGCCGCAGGGATGGTTTTACCGTGCGCTTTTGCCCAGGCGGCAATACTTTTTTTCAGGGCGGCCGTATCAAGGTTTTTCTTGTCGTAAGGGTCGCGATAGGCAGCCAGCCACAAGTTTTGGTTGGCGTCTTCGTTCAGGCTTGCCATTTGGTAGATAACGGAGGCAGGGGAACCTGTTGCGATGGTTTTGGCGAATTCCAATGCATCAGGAGATTTCATGCGCACACAACCATGGCTGCGGACGCCGGGTACGCTGGCAGGGGCATTGGTGCCGTGGATACCAAGGCTTAATTTAGGGTCGCCAAGACGGACAAATACAGGACCCAGCGGATTATTTGGGCCGGCAGGTACGCTTTTTACGCCGTCATTGCGTTCTTTTTGGATGGATTTAGGGATGTGCCAAACCGGGTTGTAGGCTTTTGCACCGATTTTATGTTCGCCCAGATTGGTTTGGGTCATGGCTTTGCCGACGGCAACAGGATAAATTTTGCTCAGTTTGCCGTTGTCGTAGAGGAACAAACGCTGTTGCGTAATATTGATAACGACGTGTTGTCCGGAAGAAGCGGGGGAGACGTCTGGAATAAGTGTGTTTGCAGCAGCGGCTGAAGTTAAAAGGGCGGCTGTCAGGCCGAACAGTATTTTTTTCATGTCGTCTTTTTTTGTAGGGTTTGAAATGAAAGTTTTTGGCGCATGATACCTGAAACTCTGTGTTTTTGTGAGAAAATATGCGCTTTCGGTATTGGAAGACAGTCAAACGGCCGGGTAGCGGCTGCATGGCGGAAACGGTATGGGTGTGAAAGAACAGTATCAAGAGACGGAAGTTTTTTCTTTGGATTATGAGGGCAGGGGTGTTGCCAGAGTCGATGGGAAGACCGTATTTATCGGCGGTGCGCTGCCTGGGGAGCGTGTAACGTTTACCATACATAAAGAGAAAAAGCAGTTTGCAGAGGCTCAAGTTGAAAAGGTTTTGAAAGCTTCTTCCGAACGTGTTGAGCCGGCGTGTTGCTATTTTGATACATGTGGTGGCTGTTCGCTTCAACATGTTTCTTTTGGAGCGCAAGTTGCGTTAAAGCAACGGATTTTGGAAGAGCAGTTGGAACGGATAGGTAAGGTCAAGCCGGAAATAATTTTACCCCCTTTATATGGTTACTCTTGGTATTATCGCGATAGAGCACGATTGAGTGTTTCGGTAGATAAGCAAGGCCGTCTGAAACTCGGTTTTCAGACCAAAAAAAGCCATGATGTCGTCAATATCCGCCATTGTCATATTTTGCCCAAACATGTGTCCGATAGATTGCCTGATGTCCGCAATTTGCTGCAAAAGCTGCATGATGACGGTGTAAAAGTGAAATTTGTTGAGTTTTATTGCGGGAAAAATGTGACGGTGCTCAACATTCGTTTCGTAAATCAACCGTTTGGACAAATATTAAGCGAATTGCGTAATTGGTTTGATAAGATATTGTCGGGTGCTGAAAAGGCATGGCAAATATGGTTGCAGGATCATACCGAGTCCTTGCCGTTTTACCCTGAGAATGCGCCTGCTCTGAACTATACTTTTGCTCAATTTGATGTGGAAATGCCTTACAAGCCTGGTGATTTTACGCAGATTAATGCGCAGCTGAACGAAGTAATGGTGGCAAGGGCTGTCAGGCTTTTAAATCCTCAAAAAGGGGAGCGGATTGCCGATCTTTTTTGCGGTTTGGGCAATTTTAGTTTGCCGCTGGCAAAAAGTGGCGCATTAGTTGTCGGTATCGAAGGCGCGGATTATTTGGTGGATAGGGCAAGAGAAAATGCCCGCCTGAATCGTTGTGCCGAGAATATGACGTTTTCTGTTGCAGACTTATTTGATACCAATGAAAAGACTGTTGAGTCATGGGGGCAATTTGACAAGATGTTGCTCGATCCGCCGAGAAATGGAGCTTATGCTGTTGTCAAATCGCTACACAAACCGTTTTTGCCTCGGAAGATAGTGTATGTTTCGTGTAATCCATCAACATTTGCACGAGATGCCGGTGTCTTGGTTGATAAGGGCTATAAGTTTAAGGCGGCGGGAATCATGAATATGTTTGCACAAACCTCGCATGTTGAATCCATCGGTGTGTTTGAGTTGTAAATTGGTATCAAGTCCTTTATGTGAGTAGGGTTTTTAATGTAAAAATGAGTGCATTCATGTTATCATCATTCGTTTGGGGAATGAATAACGTTGAAGTTGCGTGTAAAGCAACAGATGTTAATAAATGCAGTTTGCAGCACAAGACCGGGAGGTGTTCTTGAACTATCAATTTTTAACTATTTTTTTGCTGGTGCTTTTTTTGCTGGTGTTGTTTTTTGTTCGTCATAAACAAAGTAACAATTCAGACAAACAAAGCGCGCATGCATCAAAAAGCGGCCGTACATCTGCTGCTCATACAACCTCCTCTGAGGATGGAAACGACTGGATTGAGAAAGTCAACCAGACAGTTTCCAATGCGGATAATCAAGACTGGGAATGGGGCGGAAGCGGCTCAAACGATGCAACAGCTTCTGTTTCCGCACAAGAAGTCGATCCGTTGACCGAATATCAGGTTTATAAACAGTTCGGCTATGAGAGTAAGGCTGCAGAGTCTTTGGCCGGTTATCTCAATACTTTGGAAGACGGCGCTCCGGAAAAGCTGGTTCATGAATTAATCGGTTTGAATCTGCGTGTCGGCAATATCGACATGCTGGCGGATACGCTTGAGCGTCATAGTGCTTCCCTTTCTGAAGACAGCGTAGCCGAATACCTGAAAGCCGGTCTGGCTTTGGATTCTACTAACCTGCGCCTGCGTGTTTTTGCCGAGCATCATCTTGGTTGGAATATGCAGGAAGTGGACCGTCAAATTGGCGAACAAAGCGGTTTGGAAGTTGCTTCCGACGAGCATATTGCCTTTGAGAACGATTCGGTTGAGCGCATTGTCGTTCCAGGTATGGGCAAACGTGCGCCTATCGTATTAGGCAAGAAAGATTTTGGCGAAATCAGCCCTGAAGAGATGGGTGCGGTTATTGGTTTTGCCAAACCGGAGCGTAGTGCAAAAATCCTGAAAGACAAGATCAGCTACGAGACTGCTTTGCATCAATACAACAAAGCAATCCAAACTTCTGCGAAGCCTGCTGGTCTCATTATCGATGCCTTGCGTCTGGATTATCAGAATGAAGAAGTAGGGCAGTTTGCCAAGCATCTTTGGAAGCTTTACCACTCTTTGGGTCAATATGGCCGTCAAGTAAAAGAACGTATGCTTGGTTGGGGTTATAGCCTTGGTTATCACGAAGTTTTTGATGATTTGGAAAAAGGGCCGTCTGAACAGCAAATTAAAGAGATTGGCTTAAAGCGCGGTTATATTCAGCCAAGTTCTTTGCAGATGAAAGCCAAATATCGTGAGTTGGTTCAAAAAGACTCTTCAGTCATCAGCGCCAGCTCTTCACCAGCTGATGAAGCTCTGAAAGAGGTGGAATCTTTGTTGGCCTACGGTCAGTTGGATTTGGCCATCGGTACTTTGGAACAGGCTGTTTTGCAGTATCCTCAAGAATCGCAGTTGTACATTATCTTGTTTGATTTGTACGAACGCGTTGAAGATTGGGGACGTTTGGAACAATTTCTGCGCTTGTTGCGTGAACGTGTTGTCAGCCTGCCTGAAGAGGTTGTCTTGGCAATGAGCCGTCTCTTGCAACGAATGAACCAATATTCAAAAAAATAAGATAATCGTAGAAAGTACGAGTGATGAATAATCATTTACCAAAAATTAAAACCATACGGGTTATGTTACAGGAGATGGGTGAGCAACAGCAGGCGGTATTCCGTATGGCATTTAAAATGCACAATACGACGAATTACGTCATCGTTTCCCCTGATTCTGATGAAAAACCGGATTTGGTATTGGTTGATACCGATACTCCGGCAGGTGTAGAAGCTTGGAAAGAGTCGAAGAAAACTTATCCGGAAGTACCTGTGGCGATGTTTTCTTCCGAGTTGCCGACAGTAACGACTCCTTATTTGGCTAAGCCGGTCAAATTCGATACCTTGTTTCCTGTTTTGCGCAGCCTGGCTCAAGGCGGTAATGTTTTTGAGCCGTCTGAACAACAAGCGGCTGAAGAGAATAAAAGACAATCAAATTCCGACGGCACAAGAAAAGCAACCATCCGACGATTTAATCCAAATAAAGGCTTGTTGGGCGCGCTGAAATTTGCCAGTCAAGGACACCAAGATATTGCTGTCTTGCATGAAGGCAAGCCGATATTAATCGTGTTTCCTAGTATCCAGCGAGTACTGTTGACAGTCAGTGCCAATGAATTGGAGAAATTGTGTAAGAACGATAACTTGGCTGTCGTGTGTAAGGCTGTTCCTGATAATCCTCAATGGAAAGAAAAAGCCAAAGTCACCATTATGTCATGCTTGTGGCAAATGGCTATTTGGACTGCATCAGGCCGTCTGATTTATCCGATGACGCCGCAAACTGTCTTTACACTCAAGCGGTGGCCAAACTTAACCCGTTTGGCACATGTTCCGGAATCTATGCGTTTGTCGGCATTTCTGACGAAAACATCTGTTAATCTGAACATCCTTTATAAAGTCATGCCTTTAGAAATGCCTGATATTTTGAACTATTTATCGGCAACATATATGACAGGCTTTTTGGCGACAGATACAGAGTTTGCAACTGATGCGAACAATACGCCTTCGTTGAACGAACAGATTGATGTGAATAGCAAAGACGTACCTGAAACAGCAATGAGCAAAGAGGCTCAAAAAATTGCCGGTCCGTCGAAAGAACAACCTCGCGGCCTGTTGCAACGCCTGATGCGTAAGTTGCTGGGTAAATTGTAAAGGACACGTCATGAAAGAAAATAAAATTATCTTTACCGGTCCTGTTGGCGTAGGTAAAACCACTGCAATTTCAGCTTTATCTGATGAACCACCGGTTCAAACAGATGCATCCGCATCTGATATGACACTTGTCCGCAAGGGGTACACGACTGTGGCGATGGACTACGGTGTCATTCATTTGGATGAAGAAACCAAGGTTCACCTTTATGGTACGCCTGGTCAGGAGCGTTTTAATTTTATGTGGGAAATTCTGAGCCAAGGCAGTATGGGCTTGGTGCTTCTTTTGGATAATACAAGAAGCAATCCATTGAAAGACTTGCAATTCTTCTTGGATGCATTCCGGGAGTTGCTGAAAAAAGCGCCTCTGGTTGTAGGGGTAACGAAGATGGATATCCGATCCTTACCAAGCGTGGATGTTTATCAAAAATATTTAACACAGAATAATTTTAATGTACCGGTTTTTGAGATTGATGCGCGTCGAGAAGACGATGTAAAACAATTGGTTACTGCCATGTTGTTCTCAATTGACCCCGGATTAGAGGTATAAGATGGAAGCGACACTCTCTTTACAAGCAAATTTATATCCTAAGATTACACCGGCGGGTGCGTATTATGCTGTTTCAAGTGATACGCCCAGTGCCAGCAGAACTTTATTGTATGGTCTGTTGCGTGCAGAGCCGTCTGAAACCATCAGCAGCGAAAAAATCTTGGCGTGGGCGGATACCAGCGACATCAATACCGCTTTGAACCTGCTATACCGCCTCCAACGCTTGGAATTTTTGTATGGTGATGAGGAAATCAGCACAGACGATATCCATTTGACTGACGAGCAATTGCCTACATTGTTGGAACAGTTGTCCAATTCTGGCAAGGCTTTATTGGCTGATGAAAACGGTTTATATTTTGCCAATGCCAATTTCCATCACGAGGCTGCGGAAGAGTTGGGCATTTTGGCGAGCGAAGTGGCCAAAATGGAAGACAAACACCGTCTTTTGATTCGCAATAACCTGCATATCAATAATAGCGCATGGGGTATTTGTGATCCTTCAGGCCAAAGTGAGTTGACCTTTTTCCCTCTGTATATTGGCATGACCAAGCTGATTTTGGTAATTGGCGGAATGCCTGACTTAAATAAAGAGGCTTTTGTTACTTTGGTTAAAGTGCTGTACCACCGATACGGCAGCCGTTGATTTTTGCCTGACCGATATTTATTTTAGAATGGAGCGACTATGCAACAACTATTAATCTCTGTATTAAGCGATTTGAATAATACCTCTGCGGATATCACTGCTTCTGCAGTTATTTCTACAGACGGCCTGCCGATCGCAACCATGCTGCCTTCCCACTTGAATGCAGATCGTGTAGGTGCGATGTCGGCAACGCTTTTGGCATTGGGCAATCGTTCCGTACATGAGTTGGCTTGCGGTGAGTTGGATCAGGTAATGGTTAAAGGTAAAAATGGCTATATTCTGTTGAGTCAAGCAGGTGAAAATGCAGTGTTGGCATTGATGGCAAAAGAAAGCGGTAAATTGGGCTTGATTTTGTTGGATGCGAAACGTGCGGCCAAACAAATTGCTGAAATCTTATAAAAGTTTTATAAATTAAAAAGATATAAAAATATTTTTGTTTTTGTATAGATTGTTGCTTGACAGGTTTCTGATATTTTCTATATAATCCCATCCTTAATTCCCCGATAGCTCAGTCGGTAGAGCGACGGACTGTTAATCCGCAGGTCCCTGGTTCGAGCCCAGGTCGGGGAGCCAAATTTTAAAACCACCATGTTGCATGGTGGTTTTTATTTTATCTATTGGTTAATATTTTAAGATATTTTGATGATGATTGATTAAATGATTATACTTAATTCATCAGCCTTTATAGGAACAAATTATTAAAGTGCCATCACAACCATCCATATGAAAGTGGAAAAGACTTTTGGGCAGCTATAAATCGTAGCAATCCAAAAGATAAAATAATTTATGAAGTAAAATAATTTATGAAAGGTTAAAAATGATTTACTCAGCAAAGCTAAAAAAAAAATGGATGAAATAGTTGAGGAATTTGCATATTTTTCTATAGAAAATAACGATCTATATTGTTTCCTCGATTATTGTCCAATGGCTATTGAAGTAAATAAAGTTTACAATGTGGAACTTGACTATTTCATTGTTGATAAGTTTATATTGGAAGAGGTTAATACAGATGAATCTGTTATTATTCCTTTTGAAAGAATAGGTGATAGTACACAATATAAGATAACAGGTAGGCTAGATGGCAATACATTTACAGCTGGAAATATTTGCTTTGTAGATGATGCTCTTCAATTAAAATATTCTTATTTAGATGGCAGATTAATTACTTTAACTGTATGGAGATTAAATATATCCGTAATTTCTGAAAGAATATAATCGTTATATTTTCTAAGAAAATTATTGTCTATATAAACCGTGCCGTTTGAAAAGAATCCCAATTTTTCAGACGGCTTGAGACCTTGGCAAAATCCCCTAAATTTCTACCCAGGTATTTAGGGGGCTTATGAGAATCTTCTTTCAGTAAACCGAACAAGCCATGATCACCAAATACATCGACCGATTCCCTTTGTTAAATCTGGAGAAAGTGATTGATTGACAGCTGTAGACTGTTTTTAAAAGAAAATATGCTGCCAGACTTTGCCTTTCTTTCGTCAAACTGATAAACTGTTTGCCATCATTTTTGACCGAGGCATAAATTTTTCATGAAAGACGCAGAGCAGAGTAGTTGTTATACCGCTTCTTTCCCTTTATTTATGTCCGAACTTTGGCAGTCTGTCCGTTTTAAGCGGAACGGCTGCCTTTTTGTATTTTAAAGGAACACAATCATTATGGATTTCAGTTGGTTGGCAGAGCCGCATACTTGGATAGGCTTTGCCACGCTTCTGGTTTTAGAAGTTGTTTTAGGTATTGATAACCTTGTTTTCGTAGCGATTTTGGCAAACAAGGTTAAACCGTCGCAACGTGATAGGGCGCGGATAACGGGCTTGGGTTTGGCCGTGGTTATTCGGATTTTCATGCTGGGCTTTATGGCGCATATCATGACGCTGACGCGTCCTTTGTTTGAGCTGGGCGGCTTGGAGATTTCCGGCAAAGACATGATTATGTTTGCCGGCGGTATTTTCCTGCTTTATAAAGCGACTACCGAGCTGCACGAACGCCTTGAAGGTCATAATCAATTTGCTGTTGCTGAAGGGCAGAAGAAGCATTCCGCTTTTTGGAGCGTTGTGGCGCAAATCTTGATTTTGGATGCGGTTTTTTCTATCGATTCTGTCATTACGGCAGTGGCGATGGTGGATCATATTGTGGTGGCAATGGGTGCGGTTGTTGTGGCGATGACGGTGATGATTTCTGCCAGCAAACTGTTGACTGCCTTTGTGGATAAGCATCCGACCGTTGTGATGTTGTGTCTGGGTTTCTTGTTGATGATTGGTTTCAGTCTGATTGCGGAAGCCTTCCATTTCCATATTCCGAAAGGCTATTTGTATGCGGCGATCGGCTTCTCGATTTTGATCGAACTGTTTAATCAGGTTTCGCAAAAGAATGCCCGCAAAAATGACTACATCAGCACTTCTTGGCGTAAGCGCACTATTGAAAATGTGTTGGGTATGATGGGTATCCGTGAAAGCATTTTGGCAAAAGCAGGCGATAATGGCGGCGATGACGAGCATTTTGAAGAAAATGAAAAATCCATGATTCGCAGCGTGCTGACTTTGGCGGAGCGTCCGATTATGGGCGTGATGATTCCGCGTCGGGAAATTGAGAAATTGGATATTTCCCAAAGTCGGGAAGAACAAAATGCGCAGTTGAAAAATACGCCGTATAGCCGGTTGTTGGTTGTCGGTAAGGCAGGTGTAGATGAGCCTTTGGGCTATATCAGTAAAAAAGATTTGCTGAACCAGCTGCTTGAATCGGGTGAAATCAATATTCAGACGGCCTTGCGCCAGCCATTGATTTTGCCGGACAGTACGACGGCGTTGAATGCGATTGAATTGTTCCGTCAAAGCAGCGCGGATTATGCGTTGGTGGTGGATGAATTTGGCGCGGTGTTGGGCATGGTGACCATGAAAGATTTGTTGGAAACCATTGCCGGCGAGTTCCCCGAGGAATTCGAGCGTGAGGAAGAAGAAGCTGTTCCGACCAGTCAGGATGAAACGCTGTCTGTGGATGGTGCATTGGAGTATGTAGAATTGGCTTCTCAATTAAATCTGCCTGCTCAAGAGGAAGACGCGGACTTCCATACCGTTGCCGGCTTGATTATGGAAGAATCGCAAAGTATTCCTGATGTGGGTGACTTCATCGATTACCATGGTTGGCGTTTTGAAGTGGTTGAGAAGGACGGACAACGGATTGCCCGTGTGAAAATCAATCGTTTGCCGGAAGAAGAGTAAGTAAAGGCTAATATAGTAAAGGCCGTCTGAAAATGTTCAGACGGCCTTTTTATTTATTCAGCTTTAGTTACCGTAATGTCCCGAGCCTAAGATTCGGTGTGAATGTGCGCCGGTTGCATGGTGGGGATTGCTCGGAACTTGATTGCACCAACAGGCTGCAAGCCAGGCGAAAGCGGCGGCTTCGACCCATTGTGGGTCAAGATGGAGCTTGGCTGTGCTGTGCAATTTGGTGTCGGGAGAAAACAGGGTTTCCAAGTCTTGCATCAAAACCGGATTGCGGATGCCGCCGCCGCAGATATAAAGATTATGAATTGCTGGAGCAGCTTGTTTGGTCGCATCAAAAATGGTTTGTGCAGTATAAAAGACCAATGTGCGTATCACATCTTCCGGCTTTTCATTACCTTTCAGACGGCCTTGAAGCCAACTTAGGGAAAACAACTCTCGGCCTGTACTTTTCGGATAAGGGCGGCTGAAGTAAGGATGGTCGAGTAGGGAAGCGAGCAGGTCTGGGAGGACTTTGCCTTGTGCGGCTTTTTCCCCGTTTTTGTCGTAAGGCTGTCGCCAAATATGTTGCATCCATGCATCCATCAGCATATTGCCGGGGCCGGTATCGAAGCCGAAAGAAGGGCTGTCGGGCGGAAGAATGCTGATATTGGAAATGCCGCCAATGTTGAGTACGGCGCGGGTTTCATTCGCATCTTGAAACAACGCTTCGTGAAAAGCTGGGCATCCTCATTGTCGAGAGTTTCGGACGTGAGTATATAGGAGGGTTTAATCGTGACTTCTTCGGTGGTAAATACAAGGGATACACCCCGAATGTAGACAAGCTCATCGATAAGAGCCTCGTCTACCGCTTCTCTTACTGTAATGGACGTAAGAGTATTGATGGCATGCCATCCATCCTCTGCAGTATTCCTCGCTTTGGAGAACCATTCATCCTAACCCCAGCTTCAATGAACAACTATACTGGTATGCCTGGACTCCTTAGTAAGTGGGGCTATCAAACAGCCTTCTTTCATGGTGCCAATCGTGGTTCTATGGGGTTCCTTGCATTTGCTAATAAGATTGGATTTCAGCACTACTATGGTCGACAAGACTATGACGAAGACCCTCGCTTTGGTGGGGATAAGGACTTCGATGGCAACTGGGGCATCTGGGACGAACCTTTCCTGCAGTATTACTGTGCGAAGATGGGCGAAATGAAGCAGCCTTTCATGACGGCTCTCTTTACCGTATCAAGTCACGATCCATTTGTTGTTCCAGAGAAATATAAGAACATCTATAAGGAGGAACATCTCCCTATCCAAAAGTGCATCCGCTATACCGACATGGCGATAGGCAAGTTCTTCGAGTCTGCAAGCAAGCAACCTTGGTTTAAGAATACTATCTTCGTCCTAACAAGCGACCATACCAACCAGAGCGATCATGAGCAGTATAAAACCGACATAGGTGGCTTCTGTTCACCTATTATTATATATGACCCATCTGGAGAGATAAAGCCAGGACGTGTAGATGGTGTGGCACAACAGATTGACATTATGCCAACACTACTCTTTCACATTGGCTATAACGCAACACCATACCTCGCTTTCGGTAAAGACCTACTACATACACCAGCGAAGGAGACTTGGGCTGTCAATTATCTGAACGGTATCTATCAATACATTAAGTATGGTTATGTACTCCAATGGGACGGTAAACAGACTAAAGCTATCTATCGAGTAACCGACGCACTGATGAAGCACAATCTTCTCGGACACGTGCCTGAGCAGACAAAGATGGAACGAGAACTGAAAGCTATCATCTATCAGTATATGTATCGTATGGTACACGATAAGATGCACCCAACGATTAATAACCCTGAAGATCAATGAAAAGAGCCCTCAATAAGACCCTTTACATCATCGCTTACGGCTTCTGGTACCTGGTAGCTCTACTTCCTTTTCCAGTGCTGTATCTACT
>ENA-OWLI01000175-OWLI01000175.1-metagenome-genome-assembly--contig:-NODE-175-length-11430-cov-3.573802_pt1 | contig 11430 bp, 12 predicted proteins | sample MGYA00245346_ERZ651096 | MGnify/ENA primary metagenome ERZ651096 (study PRJEB26857, sample SAMEA4031766) | metagenome | biome: human; feature: oral; material: saliva | place: Philippines | collected 2014...
TCTCTTAAGGATCCGTTCCGTACAGATATTGTAATTGGTTCTTTATCTTTATTAATATTAATGCTATTTGTTACATTATTGCTTACATTATTTGTCGCCTTTTCTTCTGTAGTACTTCCTAATACAACTAATGGTCCTACTAATAGTAAATACATCAGAATAGCTATTAGTGTAACTATTTTTATAATCACTCGATGTTTAGCCATCTTGTTGAACCTCCTTCGACGATTTCTACACTATTTTCAGTAATAGCAGATACTGATATCCCTTGCCAACTACTTCCAATCGTAACCATCTGCTCCTCTGCACCTCTTCGTAAAATAGCAACCTTTTGATTTCCCTCAATAATTCCCACAAGTTCAATCGGTTGTTGTGAGATTAACGCTTTAGAATTATTACCTGTTCTTAAGTGATTACTTTCATTGCTATAGTTCATATCATCATGGGTCATATTGCCATTGAACGCTTTACTCTTTCTATTTGTTTTTATAGTTTTATTCTTAGTACCCCTATGTCGTCGTGTAGTTCTTTTATTACTAATTTTCTTACTATTATTAAGTGATGTTTCGTCATTGGTAATAGTATCTAAATCGTTATCTACATCTTTAGACTCATCATTTTGGCTTAATAAATCGATGCTAGAAACATCTTTAAAGACTTCTCGCCAAGGATGAGGCCGTTCTACACTGCTCACATCATATAGTAATCGTCCCTTAACAAGAGAATCAGCTTTCCCATCATGTATGGCCTTATTATCCATTCCATCTTTACTAGATGTTACGTTATCCTTACCATTTCTTTTTTTATTTGGCCCCCTTTGTGATTGCGCTTTTGTATCCCCCTCCCTTTGATGATCAATACTATTCTCTAATTGCTCTGAATTAATATTGACATGTTCCTCTTCGTGAGGATAAAAAATACCAATTCCTATCATTGCTAAAGCAAGTATAAAGAAAATAAAAACTGCAATCCGATAGTGTCGTACAAGAAAACTTTGTCTACTAACCCATCCTTTGATCTGTTCTATATAATGTTGTAAGTTCATACGTCACCTCCTTCAAATTATTTCTAGGAGCCCCTTTTAAATCCCTACAAAAAAATGACTCTACCAGTCACCTAGGTGACTAATAGAGTCATTCATTATATTGACAAATCAAAAGGATTTGTTCTTATTTTATTTACTGTTAAAGCCATCTGGATGAGATGTATGCCATTTCCAAGCATCTTTAATAACATCAGCTACATTACTGAATTTAGGATCCCAACCAAGTAAGTTTTTGATTTTTTCAGAAGAAGCAATCAAAGTACCTGGGTCACCAGCACGACGTTCACCATATTGAACAGGAATATCAATACCTGTAACCTCTTTTGCAGTTTCGATGATTTCTTTTACGGAGAAGCCATTACCACTACCAAGATTAAATACTTGGGATTCGCCACCTTTACGCAAATAGTCCATAGCTAATACGTGAGCAGCTGCTAAATCATTTACATGAATATAGTCGCGCACACATGTACCATCAGTAGTATCATAGTCAGTACCAAATACAGTTATATGCTCTCTTTTGCCACGAGCTGCATCGAGCACAAGGGGAATCAAATGAGTTTCTGGGTGATGGTCTTCACCAATCGTACCAGATGGATCGGCACCTGCCGCATTGAAGTATCGCAATGCTACGTATGTAGAACCATAAATAGAACTATAATCAGATAACATTTCTTCAATCATCAATTTAGTGCGACCATATACATTTGTTGGTTGCAATTGAGCATCCTCTCGAATTGGTACCACCTCAGGCTCACCATATACTGCAGCCGTACTAGAGAAGACGAAATGCTTCACACCTGCAGCACGAGCAGATTCAATAAGATGATAAGAACCAACCACATTATTTTCATAATAAATAGCTGGGTTTACCATGGATTCCCCAACTTGAGAGTGGGCTGCAAAATGCATAACACCAATGATATTATGGTCTTTCATAATATCCACTAACTTAGGATCTGCAATATCCATATTGTAGAAGGTAACGCCTTCAGGAATAGATTCTACATGTCCGCGAGATAAATTATCTACAATGATTGGTGTATAGCCTGCTTGTTGTAAGGCACGTACAGTATGACTCCCAATATAACCAGCACCACCTGTTACTAAAATATTCATAGTTCCCCCTTATGAATTATGTGTATCCTTTGCACTAGCCAATTTAGGCCCGATGAGACGTTTATAAACCTCAACACCTGGTTGGTCAAAGGCGTCAACACCAGCAAAAATAGACTCGAAATAAACCGCCCAACAATGCATAAACATAACTTCCCCTAAATGGAATGCATTAAGCGTTGGTACAGTTATAGTCATGTTAAAGCGATTGTCACTAGATAAGGCCTCTCTATTGGCATCTAAGGCAATATTTAAAATATCACAAATCCCTACATCTGATAGAGAGTGTAAACGTTCGTATTGACTATATGTATCAGGCACAATGAGATTATGTTTCCAGTCTTTAACCTTAATAAATTGCACAACTTTATTAAGGCGCCCCTCTTGATGTTCCTGAACTTGAGCATGCATATCCATAGTACCTACTGCAGCTACTGGAGTACGACCATATGGCAAACAAGTATTACTCATCTTACCAAGTGATTCGGATAAAAGCTGCACATACCAGTCGGATAAAGAGTGAAGCGCATCACTATATGGCATAAATACTTCAATAATACGACCATACCGTTCAGATGCAATATATTTTAATAAAGCACTTAATAAAGCAGGATTTTTGAAAATATCTTCTTCTTGACACGCTGCATCCATAGAGGCTGCACCAGATAAGAAACCTTCAATATCAAAGCCCACAAGAGCAGCAGTTACAAAGCCCACCTCTGTAAATACAGAGAAGCGACCACCAACGCCATAGGGAATACTGTAAGTCTTCCAATTATTTTCTAACGCCATAGCCCTTAAGATTGTAGGATTCTCATCATCAGATACATCTGTTACAGCCACTACTTCATAGTTGATATTACGATCTTGTAAAGCCTTCTCCAAAATCATGAAGTTAGCCATTGGTTCGATAGTAGAACCAGACTTGGAGGTAATAACAAGCATCACCTTATAGTCAGGGCCTTTTTTCTGAGCTTGGTATTCTAAAGTACGGATAAGACCTGCTAAATAGTCGCCATCTACGTTAAAGCCAGCAAAGTACATCCGTGGATATCCATTGCGTTCTTCTGTACTTAGATTATTCCAAAATGCACCACATTGAACGTCAAAAATAACCTTGCTACCTAAGTAGGAGCCGCCAATGCCGACAGACACAACTGTATCAATATGGTGGCGTGCATAGTCACGCAATTCATAAAGACGTTTCAACATATCCGGAGTATTAATACCATCTTCCGAAATATATGGCAGCTGATAAAACAATACAGGTTCAGGCAAACCATCTTTAGAAACATGGCCTTCTTCAAAGCCTGTAGAACGCAAAATATTTGTATGACGCCACACGTTTTGTATAGCTCGTTCAAAATTATTTACGTCTCGCTCTTGTATGCAACTTTCATTATATATGTTAGCGTAATCTAACTCGAACCCCGATTGTAATCGCAACATCAAATATCTCCTTCACTGACATTTTATGTACAATATTCTACTCATTATATCATAAAAAGAATGAATAAAATATTAGTTTATGCAATCAGTTTACCCACAAACCATAACCGAAGCCTACTGCATAGACAGACCACAGCAACGCAATAGGAATAGCCAGTTTAAATTTAATCTTTAATGTCTTATGACGCCATAGAACCATGCCTAATAAAGCGCCTACACCACCAAAGGCAAATGCTAAAAATAATAATGTAAACTCTGAAATCCGACCATACCCCTTGATGGCACATAATTTATCATATCCATACATACTAAATACGATGAGATTCCAAACGCCTACAGTTACCCAAAATTGTGTATCACTCATATCCCCAAACCTAATATCCCTTACTTATGATGAGTTTTAAAATATTCTAATGTTTTTTGTAAGCCATCCTCTAGTGTAGTTGTGGCAACAAAGCCAAAATCGCGTTCTGCCTTGGCATTGCTTAAACGGGAATGCTTGATATCCCCTACCCGCTCAGCCTCATAGTGCACCATAAAGTCTGCACCACTAATGGCACGGAATCGCGTGATCAACTCATTAACAGATGTCCCCTTATTGGTAGATACATTATAAATACCTGTACATTGACTATTCCCCATAGCCTTAATATTAGCATCTACCACATCATCTACATAAATGAAGTCTCTAGTTTGCTCGCCATCACCATATACGGTTAAAGGCTGACCTTCAACGATTAAACGATTAAAGATACTGATAACGCCACCTTCACCACCATCACCTTGACGTGGTCCATATACATTGGCATATCTAAAGCACACTGTATGTAATCCAAAGGCTTCCCGATAAATACGTAAATACCCTTCTGCAGTAAGCTTTGTTAGTCCGTAGAAGGAAGAAGGCATACCACTTAATTCCTCAGTTAACGGCAATACTGCTAAATCCCCATAAACAGCAGCGGACGAAGGCATTAAGAATTGTTCAACCTTCACCTGACGACATGCATCTAAAACATTAATAAGCCCCAATAGATTTACATCACAGTCATAACTAGGGTTCTCCATAGAGGATTGAACCATAGTTTGCGCTGCCTCGTGAAATACGATAGAGGGCTTAAAGTCTTCAAAAATAGATACTAGTTTTGGATCTCGTACATCCATCTCAATAAATTGAGCTGCTTCATGTACAAAAGAACGCATACCAGTAGATAAATTATCTATAACAAGCACATTGTGCCCTAATTCAATTAATCGATCCACAAGATGAGAGCCAATAAATCCGGCCCCACCTGTAACACATATATTCATAGTACCCTCCCTTCTTATATTTCTAAATACCTGCACCTTGTTTAGCTAGTGCATCGGCCATTTCATTATATGTATCGCCCGTATGAGCCGCTACCTTGTGAAAGTGTACGCGCACACGGTCTTTTATGGAGTCATAAAATGCTGCGTACTGTTGAGTAAGCGCATTATTCCGTTTCCACCCCTTCGTAGCCCACATTTCAATACCCATATAGTCATAATAAAGTGAACATTCAGGAATACCGCGATCAACAGCATATTTCATAACATACATAGCCGCTAATAACTCACCAGCTACATTCCAAAATGATGTATATCGTTCATCAGTAGATGGAAATGAAAAGGTCTCCCTATTCCCATTCAAGAAGATAACACCACCTGCACCAACGGTATTTGTCCCTTTATTATAACTACCATCAATATAAGCAATCACATGGTTTAGCTTAGTAAAATCTGGTTTCACAACACTTGCTGATGCTTTACTTTGAGCCCTAGAGCTTACTGATTTAGAGCCTATCGATGTAGACTTCACGGCTTGAGATGATTTAGGTTCGCTCTTATTAGCACTCATAAAGTCGCTTAAGGATAAGCCTGAGTCCTCTACAAAAGCAAGAGCTTCTGCTTCCGTAGGAAAAGACTTGTAGATAGCTCCACCAAAGCCCTTTACCTGTTTCTCACAGTCAGCCCAACTCAAATAAACACCTGGCACACGACCATTGCGAACTGCATAAAACTTTTTAGCCATACACACCTCTTAATGATCCATCGTAAGTTCAATAAATTCAGCATTTACAACAGATGCTAAATCTTTTGGATTTACCTTCATTTGCATGCCACGTAGGCCTGCACTAACATATACAAACGCTAGAGATTCCATAGTAGCATCAAAATAGGTAGGAAACGCTTTTTTCATCCCCACAGGAGAACAGCCACCGCGCAAATAGCCTGTAATTCCCAACAAATCCTTAACAGGAATAAGCTCTACAGACTTATTATGACTAACTCGAGCAGCTTGTTTCATATCTAGTTCAGCGGCTACAGGAATACAGAATACAACGTAACCTGTTTTATCACCTTTACCCACTAGCGTTTTAAAAACTTCCTTTTCCTCGAGGCCTAACGCCTCTACTACATGGAGTCCTGCTACATGATCCTCAGACCATTCATATTCACTAATGCTATAAGGTACCTTATGGGTATCTAAGATACGCAATGCGTTAGTCTTTTTATGTTTTTCTTTACTCACTATATCCCACCTTATATATTAGCGTAACAAATAAATCTAATCAATATATAATATTTCTCTATATATTATATATCACCATAAATTCATATCTAACTCGATATTCTTATTTATTCATAATTTTATTGATATTCTTTAATTCAATGCGTAACGTTCCATCATCATTAGTTTTTATTTCAATAAACTCTCGATTTTTCATATATTCCACAGGGAAAGAGATTTCAATGCCCGTATCTGTTTTAATCTTATGATGTTCTCCAACCTTTGTAGCAAACTCACGGTTCACCGGTAATGGCCGCATCATATCTGCATCAGCTAATTCTTTCTTAGCTGCCTCTTGTTGAATCGGATTCGCTTTGAATACCTCTTCTACTATATGAACAGGATCGACTGTATCGGATACTTCAGCATTTTTGGCAATCATAGACTTTGCAGTGGTCAATTCAACAACGCCATCAGACTCATGCGCTTGCGCCACCTTATCTACAATAGCTTTTACCTTTTTCACTGTATCTCTGGAGGATTGATTAGTACCTAATTGTAATACCTTATCTGCTAAGATATAGGATACTTCACCGTCAAACTCACCTTTCGGTTCAAAAATACGTACACTAAAATCATATAGATTAATAGAGGCAAAGGCACGTAATTTTTGAGATGGCATAGGCAGTACAGCCTTATGGGAAACGAGTTCTGTTGCTAATGTACCATCATCTTCACTAAATAGTTGATGAGTAAAAGCATCATGAGCTTGGCACAAAAGAATACAAATATAAGTCGTATCTGTAACAGCTTCACAAATAATCGTATCGATAACTACGGAGTCCGTTGCTTGCTTCATATAGGTAAACAAGCTTTCACCTAAATTCTTAGATAAATCTATAAACTTGAGGTTTCCATTTTTATATTCCACTAGCTGTTTACCAAATGGACTTGCATCATGTAAGGTACCTGTTCGAGCACCTGGGTCTTTGAAAGCCTTAGCTACATGATTAGCAATATAATCTTGTATAGCTTGATCCCCAACCTTTAATTCATGTTCAGAATATACGGCTAAAGAGGACGTAAAGTCAAAAATCTCTAGCGCAGCCTTATTAATCTGCATGATGCCTCCTTTTAAAAGAAAAAAAGATTACCCTTTATTATACCACTCTTTTAGCTTTCGTTTATCAACTTTTGAGCATTCCGTAAGAGGTAACATAGGAACTTCTATTATATCTTTTGGCCACTCTACAGAAGGTCTTTCATGATGAATGAGTTCTATAATTTTACTTAATTCAGCGTTATCCTCTAATACCACATAAGCAACAAAGTCTTCCCCACGTATATCATCATTAATGGTAATAACAGCGACTTCAGAAATGCCCTGTAAGGATTGTAAATACAATTCCATTTCAGGAATAGAAATTTTATAGCCCCCTTTATTGATGACATCACCTTGCCGCCCATTAAACATGAGATACCCATCACTATCAATATAGCCCAGATCATTTACAGTATATGTATCGGGAATGCCTTCAATATGATACTTTGTAGTCACATAAATAACGCCGTTCTCCTCTGCAATTTTGACAGATGGAAACGGTCTTCCCACAGTACCTTCTCTATGTAACCACTCTTTACCTGTACAATATGTTATATAGTTAAGCTCAGATGCACCATAATAGAGAATAAACTCCATGTTCGGACATATTCGTTCTAACTGTTCCATCAACTGTCGATCCAGTACTTGAGATCCTCCGATGATATAGTTAATAGAGTCTAGTTTACTTTTGCAATGACGTACTAATAATCTTAATTTTGTTGGTAATGCATATATATGGTCCACATGATATGTCTCAATAAGCTGTATCCATCGATTGGGACGCAATGAACTCGTTGTAATAACTGTTCCACCAGACCATAGTACGCCGATAACCATATTACTAACACCAGTGAAGCTAAAGCTACCATGTAAGAAGATGTTTGTATCTTTGTTTATGTGAAAGATATTGTTTTGGGTATCAAAGAACTCTCGCCACGAGTTCTCACTACGCCACAAAGGTTTGGGACGCCCTGTAGTTCCAGAGGTAAGGACACCAAAGTCTGCAGATGTAGGAACACCTTCGACACGTATAATCCGAGCTAGCTCATCGATATAAGCCGCATCCATTTCATTATGGCACACCATGGAGATATGCCCTTTATATAATCCCCATAACCACTGCACCAATTGCTCTACGAAAGAGGGCCTCTGAATTAAAAGTACCTTATTCTTCGGACTATCATTAAACTGACCTAAATTAATTATTCTACTTATATCATTAAACTCCGTAGAGAGAATAGCATCATAAAGTTGACCATATGTATACTGTTCTTCATCGACTATGAGAGCAATTTTATTTGGTTCTAAGTCCTTATATTGTTGTAAGCGTTCAATGATTGTCATATTACATACGCTCCATAATCAAAGCTGTACCTGTGCCGCCTGCACCTGCAATGGCACATAAGCCATATCTACCATTACACGATTCTAAAGCTGCCATACAATGAAGTACTAAAATAGCACCTGAACATCCATAAGGATGTCCATACGCCAATGCTCCGCCTAACTTATTATATTTTTCCATATGATTAGGATATGCCTTATTAAAAAGCACATCAATGATGGCAAAGGCTTCGTTCCACTCCACTACATCTATATCATCCATAGTTAAGCCAGTCCGTTTTAAAATGGCTTCAGTACTTTCTAATGCTCCTTCTGGACTAAACTGAGGATTTCCAGCCCAAGGCATGACACTATGTATTCTAAAGGGCCCCTTTCTACTAGATACGTATACAAATGCCGCCCCATCATGGGTTAAACAAGCATTACCTGCATTTGTAATGGAATTAGGACCTAATAAAGGCTTCATCCTAGATAAAAGTTTTACGTTCATCTTAGGACGAATACATTCATCTACACAAACCTTGCCACCTAGTGTAATAGGCATAATATAAGATTGTAAATGTGGATTATCTAAAGCTTTAGAAGCACTTTGATGACTGTTAATAATGTAGGGATATAAGTCTTCTTTTGTTATATTATGCTTATGTATCGTTCGCTCAGCCCCTTCAAGCATTGCTAAAGGTGACCGATCTTCAGGGGTAAATTGAGCGACCTTATATACACCTTCTCGATCATCTCCAGTTGCATAGATTCGATCTGGTTGTAAGGAGGAGCTTTCAATACCACCAGCAATAGCAGAATCCATAATACCTGATGCAATGTGTGCATAGGCCATTTCAATACTCATCAAAGCCGATGCACATTGCATATCTACGGTAATAGCAGGAACGGAATCCGGTAAATTTGACATAAGTCCCATAAGGCGACCAATATTACCACCAGTCCCAACTGCGTTTCCACAAAAAATTCCATCTACTTGTGAAATAGCATGCCCTTTTACTAATTCATCAATAAGTTGAGCCCCTAACATTTCAGGTCTCATATGTTTATATTGTCCATTTAAAACGCCAATAGGGCTGCGAAGACCGCCGTGAATATATACTGACATATAAACTCCTTATAGTAAAAGAAAAAGAGGCATCCCTAAGAATGCCCCTTTTATTAGGTTCTAAATTTTAATTTTAGTTGCTAACCAAGAAGCAACGAGACATTTTACAATATCCCCCGGAATAAATGGGAACATTACCACAGGCAACGCTGCCCAAAGTTCTGTTTTTGTAACAATCATAAAGCCTGCCACACCAAATAGGTATACTACAGGAATTGTAATCACAATAGAACGCCATGCATAAGAAAAAAAGCTCTTTTTAGAACCTTTAAATATGCTTAATAATGTATAAGCTATTGGCCAAGAGAAGATAAAGCCCCCTGTTGGTCCTAATAATTTACCAAGACCGGCTGTACCACCAACGAATACGGGTAAACCTACAGCACCAAGTAAAACATAAATGATAAATACAATAAATGTATCCTTTGGTTCTAACAACAAACCAGTTAATGTAGCCACCAAAGTCAATGCCGTTACCATGGCTGGACTAAATGGCAAGGGAAAAGAAATATATGCTGAAATACATAATAAGGCTGTTAATAAAGCCATTTTTGTTAAACGTCTTGTTTCCATAATTACCTCTAACTAATAGTTCTTTGTTTCAAAGATGTGGAATCTTCATTTTCACCAAAAAAAGTAGCAGAAAATGCCAATGTATCACCTACATAACCTTCTACATGAGTATCCTCAGGGACTTCCACTAAAGTCACCATATCCTCCACAATGACAGGAGCATGAAAGTAAATTGCCATTTGCAGCGCAGATTTACTAATATTCCAATAATTCCACAATGTTTCAAGAATCATGCACCCAGGTACGACATAAGGACTCTCTCGATGAATTGGATTCGTATCATTAATATCATTTACGAATTGTAATACATCTTTCTTAGAGAATGATATAGCACCACTGATTTCCTCTTGATGTATTGTAGTGCGAATACTAAATTGTTTCGGCACTGGTCGTAAATCAATCATCAAGAACCCTGATTTGTCCATAATACCGATAGTAGTAGTTTTAGCAACTTGAGACACAATCTTACATATCGTTTCATCACTACCGGAAGAATCATAATGCATATGCTTAATAACGCTATGACCTGGTAGATCTAAGTCATTATTACATAATGCTTTAAATAATGTTCTCATATAATCACATTCCTTTATTTATTCAATAAGTTGATTATAATCAACATTATTTCATTCGTCAACAAAAGTCATTATCCATTTGTTAACAAATATAAAATAATATATCTATATTAGCTAAATGTACTACACAACAAAAAGAACCCATGATTGAACTGCATCTCCCAAAATTATGTCCCATTTTTAGGGTGCAGTTCATGATATATCATAGGTTCTTTTATCATGTTAAATCTTATAGATTTACTATTTAAGATCTAGCTCTTTTAAGTATGCCTTGAAGTTTTCACCTAACTCTTCATTGCGCAATGCATACTCAACAGTAGCTTTCAAGTAACCTAGTTTATCACCTGTATCGTAACGAATGCCTTCATAGGCCAATGCATACGTGTCAGTTTTAGATGCTGCTAACGCATCAGTCAATTGAACCTCATTACCTACGCCTGGTTTTGTATTTTCCAAAATATTAAAAATATCTGGAGTTAAAATATAACGACCTAATACAGCAAGTCGAGATGGAGCATCTTCTTTTTTTGGTTTTTCCACCAAATTATGAACGCGATATAAATTATCCGCTAATGCTTCACCAGATAC
>ENA-OWLI01000179-OWLI01000179.1-metagenome-genome-assembly--contig:-NODE-179-length-11357-cov-10.639798_pt1 | contig 11357 bp, 8 predicted proteins | sample MGYA00245346_ERZ651096 | MGnify/ENA primary metagenome ERZ651096 (study PRJEB26857, sample SAMEA4031766) | metagenome | biome: human; feature: oral; material: saliva | place: Philippines | collected 2014...
CATGTTTCGAATGCAGAGAGATTAAAAGATTACAATGAACTTGAAAAAGAGGACTACGTTGTCCATCATATCCATGGGATTGGTCAATATTTAGGAATTGAAACTATTGAAATCAAAGGGATTCACCGTGATTATGTTAGTGTTCAATACCAAAATGGTGATCAAATTTCTATCCCAGTAGAACAGATTCAGTTACTGTCTAAATATATTTCAAGTGATGGGAAAGCTCCTAAACTCAATAAATTAAATGATGGTCATTTCAAAAAAGTAAAGCAAAAAGTTAAGAACCAGGTAGAGGATATAGCTGACGATTTAATTAAACTTTATTCTGAACGCAGCCAGTTGAAGGGGTTTGCTTTCTCAGCTGATGATGATGATCAACATGCTTTTGATGATGCCTTCCCTTATGTTGAAACGGATGATCAACTTCGTAGTGTTGAGGAAATCAAGAGAGATATGCAGGCTTCTCAGCCAATGGATCGACTTTTAGTTGGGGATGTTGGTTTTGGAAAGACTGAAGTTGCTATGCGTGCAGCCTTTAAGGCAGTCAATGATCATAAACAAGTTGTCGTTCTAGTTCCGACGACGGTTTTAGCGCAACAACACTATACAAATTTTAAAGAGAGATTCCAAAATTTTGCAGTTAATATTGATGTGTTGAGTCGCTTTAGAAGTAAAAAAGAGCAGACTGAAACACTTGAAAAATTGAAAAACGGTCAAGTTGATATTTTGATTGGAACCCATCGTATTTTGTCAAAAGATGTTGTGTTTGCTGATTTGGGCTTAATGATTATTGATGAGGAACAGCGATTTGGTGTCAAGCATAAGGAAACCTTGAAAGAACTGAAAAAACAAGTAGATGTCCTGACCTTGACAGCAACGCCAATTCCTCGTACCCTTCACATGTCTATGCTGGGAATCAGAGATTTGTCTGTTATTGAAACTCCGCCGACTAATCGCTATCCTGTTCAGACCTATGTTTTGGAAAAGAATGATAGTGTCATTCGTGATGCTGTCTTGCGTGAAATGGAGCGTGGAGGTCAAGTTTACTATCTTTACAATAAAGTTGACACGATTGACCAGAAGGTTTCCGAATTACAGGAGTTGATTCCAGAGGCTTCGATTGGGTATGTTCATGGGCAAATGAGTGAGATTCAGTTAGAAAATACTCTACTGGATTTCATTGAAGGTCAGTATGATATTTTGGTGACAACTACCATTATTGAGACAGGGGTGGACATTCCAAATGCCAATACTTTATTTATTGAAAATGCGGATCATATGGGCTTGTCAACCTTGTATCAGTTAAGAGGAAGAGTCGGTCGTAGTAATCGTATTGCTTATGCCTATCTCATGTATCGTCCAGAAAAATCAATCAGTGAAGTCTCAGAGAAGAGATTAGAAGCAATCAAAGGATTTACAGAATTGGGCTCCGGATTTAAGATTGCTATGCGAGATCTTTCGATTCGTGGAGCAGGAAATCTTTTAGGAAAATCCCAGTCTGGTTTCATTGATTCTGTTGGTTTTGAATTGTATTCGCAGTTACTAGAGGAAGCTATTGCTAAACGACATGGTAATGGGAACACAAGAACCAAAGGAAATACCGAATTGATTTTACAAATTGATGCCTATCTTCCTGATACCTATATTTCTGATCAACGACATAAGATTGAAATTTACAAGAAAATTCGTCAAATTGACAACCGTGTCAATTATGAAGAGTTACAAGAAGAGTTGATGGACCGATTTGGAGAGTATCCAGACGTGGTTGCCTATCTTTTAGAGATTGGTTTGGTTAAGTCTTATCTTGACAAGGTCTTTGTTCAACGTGTGGAAAGAAAAGATAATAAGATTACAGTTCAATTTGAAAAAGTCACTCAACGACTGTTTTTAGCTCAAGATTATTTTAAAGCTTTATCCGCAACAAACCTAAAAGCAGCCATAGCTGAGAATAAGGGATTAATGGAAGTTGTATTTGATGTCCGAAACAAGAAGGACTATGAAATTTTAGAAGGTCTGCTCATTTTTGGAGAAAGTTTATTAGAGATAAAAGTATCGAAAGAAGGCAATTCCCTTTAACATTTTTCTTCTATAAAATGGATAAAAATGATACAATAATAATTTGAGGTAATAAAAATGAGATTAGACAAATATTTAAAAGTATCACGAATTATCAAGCGTCGTACAGTCGCAAAAGAAGTAGCAGATAAAGGAAGAATCAAGGTAAATGGAATCTTGGCCAAAAGTTCAACGGATTTGAAAGTTAATGACCAAGTTGAAATTCGCTTTGGCAATAAGTTGCTACTTGTAAAAGTACTAGAGATGAAAGATAGTACAAAAAAAGAAGATGCAGCAGGCATGTATGAAATTATCAGTGAAACACGGGTAGAAGAAAATGTCTAAAAATATCGTACAATTGAATAATTCTTTTATTCAAAATGAACACCAACGTCGTCGCTATCTGATGAAAGAACGACAAAAACGTAATCGTTTCATGGGTTGGGTTCTGATTTTGATGATTTTATTGTTCATTTTACCAACTTATAATCTTGCTCAAAGCTATCATCAATTACTCCAAAGACGTCAACAGTTATCAGAATTGCAAACTCAGTATCAAACCTTGAGTGAGGAAAAGGAGAAAGAGACAGCTTTTGCCACAAAGTTGAAAGATGAAGATTATGCTGCTAAATACATGCGTGCAAAATATTATTATTCTAAGAATCGGGAAGCTGTTTATACGATTCCTGACTTGCTCCCAAGGTGATAAAATGGAAAATTTATTAGATGTAATAGAGCAATTTTTGAGTCTATCGGAAGAAAAGCTGGAAGAGTTGGCTGATAAAAATCAATTATTGCGTTTACAAGAAGAAAAGGAAAGGAAGAATGCGTAAATTCTTAATTATTTTGTTGTTACCGAGTTTTTTGACCATTTCAAAAGTCGTTAGCACAGAAAAAGAAGTAGTCTATACTTCGAAAGAAATTTATTACCTTTCACAATCTAACTTTGGTATTTATTTTAGAGAAAAATTAAGTTCTCCCATGGTTTATGGAGAGGTTCCTGTTTATGCGAATGAAGATTTAGTAGTGAAATCTGGAAAATTAACTCCCCAAACAAGTTTTCAAATAACCGAGTGGCGCTTAAATAAACAAGGAATTCCGGTATTTAAGCTATCAAATCATCAATTTATTGCTGCAGACAAACGATTTTTATATGATCAGTCAGAGGTAACTCCTACAATCAAAAAAGTATGGTTAGAATCTGATTTTAAACTGTATAATAGCCCTTATGACTTAAAAGAAGTGAAATCATCCTTATCAGCTTATTCGCAAGTATCGATCGACAAGACCATGTTTGTAGAAGGAAGAGAATTTCTACATATTGATCAGGCTGGATGGGTAGATAAGGAATCAACTTCTGAAGAAGATAATCGGATAAGTAAAGTCCAAGAAATGTTATCTGAAAAATATCAGAAAGATTATTTCTCTATTTATGTTAAGCAACTGACTACTGGAAAAGAAGCTGGTATCAATCAAGATGAAAAGATGTATGCAGCTAGTGTTTTGAAACTCCCTTATCTTTATTATACGCAAGAAAAAATAAATGAGGGGATTTATCAGTTAGACACGACTGTAAAATACGTATCTGCAGTCAATGATTTTCCAGGTTCTTATAAACCAGAGGGAAGTGGTAGCCTCCCTAAAAAAGAGGATAATAAAGAGTATTCTCTCAAGGACTTAATAACGAAAGTATCTAAAGAATCGGACAATGTAGCTCATAATCTATTGGGATATTACATTTCAAACCAATCTGATGCCACATTCAAATCCAAGATGTCTGCTATTATGGGAGATGATTGGGATTCAAAAGAAAAATTGATTTCTTCTAAGATGGCTGGGAAGGCCATGGAAGCTATTTATAATCAAAATGGATTTGTGCTAGAGTCTTTGACTAAAACAGATTTTGATAATGAGCGAATTGCCAAAGGTGTTTCTGTTAAAGTAGCTCATAAAATTGGAGATGCGGATGAATTTAAGCATGATACTGGTGTTGTCTATGCAGATTCTCCATTTATTCTTTCTATTTTCACTAAAAATTCTGATTATGATACGATTTCTAAGATAGCCAAGGATGTTTATGAGGTTCTAAAATGAGGAAACAAGATTTTTTAAATCATTGTCTCAAGAGAGGATATTTTAAAAAACATACTAAGGTGGTGCTAGCTCTTTCTGGTGGATTAGATTCTATGTTTCTATTTAAGGTATTGTCTACCTATAAAAAAGAGTTAGAAATTGAATTGATTCTAGCTCATGTGAATCATAAGCAGAGAGTAGAATCAGATTGGGAAGAACAGGAATTAAGGAAGTTGGCTGCTGAAGCAGAGCTTCCTATTTATATCAGCAATTTTTCAGGAGAATTTTCAGAAGCGCGTGCACGAAATTTTCGCTATGATTTTTTTCAAGAGGTCATGAAAAAGACAGGTGCGACAGCCTTAGTCACTGCCCACCATGCTGATGACCAGGTGGAAACGATTTTGATGCGTTTGATTCGAGGCACTCGTTTGCGCTATCTATCAGGAATTAAGGAGAAGCAAGTAGTCGGAGAGATAGAAATCATTCGGCCCTTCTTGCATTTTCAGAAAAAAGACTTTCCTCCAATTTTTCACTTTGAAGATATATCAAATCAGGAAAATCATTATTTTCGCAATCGTATTCGAAACTCATACTTACCAGAATTAGAAAAAGAAAATCCTCGATTTAGAAATGCAATCTTAAGCATCGGCAATGAAATTTTAGATTATGACTTAGCTATAGCTGAATTATCAAAGAATATTGATGTAGAAAATTTAGATCAGCTATTGTCTTACTCTGAGTCGACACAAAGAGTTTTACTTCAAACTTATCTGAATCATTTTCCAGATTTGAATCTTACAAAAGCTCAGTTTGAAGAAGTTCGGCAAATTTTAAAAACTAAAAGCCAGTATCGTCATCCGCTTAAAAATGGTTATGAATTAGTAAAAGAGTATCAACAGTTTCGGATTGGTAAAATCAGTCCTCAGGCTGATGAAAAGGAAGATGAACTTGTGTTACACTATCAAAATCAAGTTACTTTTCAAGGATATAAATTTTCCTTTGGACTTCCTTTAGAAGGTGAATCCATTCAACAAATACCTGTTTCACGCGAAACATCCATATACATTCGTCATCGAAAACCAGGAGATGTTTTGACTCAAAATGGGCATAGAAAAAAACTCAGACGTCTATTTATTGATTTGAAAATCCCTATGGAAAAGCGAAAATCTGCTCTGATTATTGAGCAATTTGGTGAAATTGTCTCAATTTTGGGAATTGCGACCAGTAATTTGAGTAAAAACACGAAAAATGATATAATGAACACTGTACTTTATATAGAAAAAATAGATAGGTAAAAAAATGTTAGAAAACGATATTAAAAAAATCCTTGTTTCACACGATGAAATTACAGAAGCTGCTAAAAAATTAGGTGCTCAACTAACCAAAGACTATGCAGGAAAAAATCCAATCTTAGTTGGGATTTTAAAAGGATCTATTCCTTTTATGGCTGAATTGGTTAAACATATTGATACACATATTGAAATGGACTTCATGATGGTTTCTAGCTACCATGGTGGAACAGCAAGTAGTGGTGTCATCAATATCAAGCAAGATGTGACTCAAGATATCAAAGGAAGACATGTTCTATTTGTAGAGGATATCATTGATACAGGACAAACTTTGAAGAATTTGCGAGATATGTTTATTGAAAGAGAAGCTGCTTCTGTTAATATTGCAACCTTGTTGGATAAACCAGAGGGGCGTGTTGTAGAAATTGAGGCAGACTATACCTGCTTTACTATTCCAAATGAGTTTGTAGTAGGTTATGGTTTAGATTACAAAGAAAATTATCGTAACCTTCCTTATGTTGGAGTATTGAAAGAAGAAGTGTATTCAAATTAGAAAGAACAATTTTTAATGAAAAAACAAAATAATGGTTTAATTAAAAATCCTTTTCTATGGTTATTACTTATTTTTTTCCTAGTTACAGCTTATCAGTATTTTAGTACAGGTAGTGTTGCAGGGAAAAGTGAGCAAATTAATTATACAGAATTGGTAAAAGAAATTACCGATGACAATGTAAAAGAATTGACTTACCAACCAAATGGCAGTGTTATCGAAGTTTCGGGTGTCTATAAAAATCCTAAAACAAGTAAAGAAGAAACAGGCATTCAGTTCTTTTCTCCTTCTGCTACAACAGTAGAGAAATTTTCAAGTATTATTCTTCCTTCAGATACTACAGTATCAGAATTGCAAAAGCTTGCTTCTGACCATAAAGCGGAAGTAACTGTTAAGCATGAAAGTTCAAGTGGTATGTGGATTAATATTCTTGTATCCATTGTGCCATTCGGAATTCTTTTCTTCTTCCTATTCTCTATGATGGGAAATATGGGAGGAAATAATGGCCGTAACCCAATGAGTTTTGGACGTAGTAAGGCTAAAGCTGCAAATAAAGAAGATATTAAAGTAAGATTTTCAGATGTTGCTGGAGCTGAGGAAGAAAAACAAGAACTAGTTGAAGTTGTTGAATTCTTAAAAGATCCAAAACGATTTACAAAACTTGGAGCTCGGATTCCAGCAGGTGTTCTTTTAGAGGGACCTCCCGGTACAGGTAAGACCTTGCTTGCTAAAGCAGTTGCTGGAGAAGCAGGTGTTCCATTCTTTAGTATTTCAGGTTCTGACTTTGTAGAAATGTTTGTCGGAGTTGGAGCTAGTCGTGTTCGTTCTCTTTTTGAAGATGCCAAAAAAGCAGCACCAGCTATCATCTTTATCGATGAAATTGATGCTGTTGGACGTCAACGTGGAGTCGGTCTTGGCGGAGGTAATGACGAACGTGAACAAACCTTGAACCAACTCTTGATTGAGATGGATGGTTTTGAGGGAAATGAAGGGATTATCGTTATCGCTGCGACAAACCGTTCAGATGTACTTGACCCTGCCCTTCTGCGTCCAGGACGTTTTGATAGAAAAGTATTGGTTGGTCGTCCTGATGTTAAGGGGCGCGAAGCAATCTTGAAAGTTCATGCTAAGAACAAGCCTTTAGCAGAAGATGTTGATTTGAAATTAGTGGCTCAACAAACTCCAGGTTTTGTTGGTGCTGATTTAGAGAATGTCTTGAATGAAGCGGCTTTAGTCGCTGCTCGTCGCAATAAATCGATAATTGATGCTTCAGATATTGATGAAGCAGAAGATAGAGTGATTGCCGGTCCTTCCAAGAAAGATAAGACAGTTTCACAAAAAGAACGTGAATTGGTTGCATATCATGAGGCAGGACATACCATTGTTGGTCTAGTCTTGTCGAATGCCCGTGTTGTTCATAAAGTTACCATCGTACCACGTGGACGTGCAGGTGGTTATATGATTGCACTTCCTAAAGAAGACCAAATGCTTCTTTCTAAAGAAGATATGAAAGAGCAATTGGCTGGCTTAATGGGTGGACGTGTAGCTGAAGAAATTATCTTTAATGTCCAAACTACAGGAGCTTCAAACGATTTTGAACAAGCAACGCAAATGGCGCGTGCAATGGTTACAGAGTATGGTATGAGTGAAAAACTTGGCCCAGTACAATATGAAGGAAACCATGCTATGTTTGGTGCACAGAGCCCTCAAAAATCAATTTCAGATCAAACAGCTTATGAAATTGATGAAGAGGTTCGTTCATTATTAAATGAAGCACGAAATAAAGCTGCTGAAATTATTCAATCAAATCGTGAAACTCACAAGTTGATTGCAGAAGCATTATTGAAATACGAAACATTGGATAGTACACAAATTAAATCTCTTTACGAGACAGGAAAGATGCCTGAAACAGTAGAAGAGGAATCTCATGCACTGTCCTATGATGAAGTAAAGTCAAAAATGAATGATGAAAAATAACCCCGAGAGAGGCATGTCCTCTCTTTTTTGTGCAGTTGAGACGGTGTAGGGAACAGAATGGGGGAAATGGGACAAAAGTGTTTCTGAATCTGTTAAACTGTATCTAGAAAGGGGAACATTATGCTTAAAAAATTGTATCAAGAAATCCAGGGAATTGTATATAAGTGTAGAAATGAATATTACCTTCATTTATGGGATCTATCGGATTGGGACCAAGAGGGGATGATTTGCTTACATGAATTGATTAGTAGAGAAGAAGAGCTGGCAGAAGATCTTCCTCGTTTAAGGAAATATTTTAAGACTAAGTTCCGGAATCGGATTTTAGATTATCTCCGTAAGCAGGAAAGTCAAAAACGAAGATATGATAAAGAACCGTATGAAGAAGTAGGTGAGATTAGTCATCGTATCAGTGAGGGAGGTCTGTGTCTAGATGATTATTATCTCTTTCATGAGACACTAAGAGATTATAGAAACAAACAAAGTAAAGACAAACAAGAAGAGTTAGAACGCGTCTTAAGAAATGAACGCTTCCGAGGTCGTCAAAGAGTATTAAGAGACTTACGCATTGTGTTTAAAGAGTTTGATATCCGTACCTACTAGGAAGTCATGCAAAAAAAGGTAAATTCTCAAACTAAGTTCCACCGCTAATCCAAGTGGAAGTTAGTGTGAGACGTTTGAATGGGGGGTTAGGTTAGTTTTTAGAACTTATGTTGGAGTAATTTAGACGACTGGCAGACGTCTTCTGCAGGTATTTTAGAAATGCCGAGAAGTTTAGGAATTTCTTCTCCATAGGTAAATGCAAAGAGTTCAGAGCCCACTGAAAAAGTCATCAACTTGATGGCTTTTTTGTTATACTAGAGATGAGGTGAAATCATGCTTGATAATCAGTTAACTATGGATGTCAGTCCTTATTCTAGTTTGTATAATATCGTTGTTCCTAAAACCCACTTTTTACGTCAGCTAACTGAACTCTGTGATTTTAGCTTTATTTATGATGAACTAGAAAAGAATTATCATCCCGATTTTGGGCGTAAAGCTTATTCACCGATTATGATGTTCAAATATCTCTTGTTGAAAGATATTTATAAGTTATCAGATGTCGATGTGGTGGAACGTTCCTTGTCAGATATGGCCTTTAAATTTTTTCTTGGTCTAGCTCCGGAGGATTCTGTTATCGAGCCATCCTCTCTGACAAAATTTAGAAAGCTAAGAATGAAAGATAACAATCTGCTTGATGTATTGATTCAGAAGTCTGTTCAAATTGCACTCGAACACAACTTGATTAAGAGTAAGATTCTCATTGTGGATGCCACTCACACCAAAGCTTATTATAATCATAAAAAGCCCCAAGAAATTCTTAGGGAGCGTTCAAAAGCTTTACGTAAAACGATTTATCAACATTCAGAAGATATCAAAATAGAATTTCCAAAGAAACCTCAGGAAGATAAGCTTGAAGCAGAGTTGACCTATACAGAGGAGTTAATGGCTGTGGTTGAAAAACACGAGGAACTCTTAGCCTTACCAGCTGTTTCTCAAAAGTTCAATTACCTAAAAGAAGCTGTTGAGGACGACTTAGAACATTTGGAAGCTTCTGTTAAAGAGGAGGCTAGGCTTGGACATAAGACAGCCGACACCTCTTTCTATGGATATAAAAGTCATATCGCTATGACGGACGAACGGATTATTACTGCTTGTGTGGTCACTTCTGGAGAACAAAGCGATGGGAAATATTTACCTGAGTTATATGCCAAAACAAAGGAAAATAGTCTGGACATCGAGACTATTATTGGTGATGGGGCTTATTCAGGAAAGGACAACATTCAACTAGCTCGCAAAGAAAAGATTCATTTGGTGTCAAAACTGAACCCTTTTGTTTCAAAAGGTTACCGTAAAGAAGAGGATGCCTTTGAATTTAATAAAGACGCAGGGCTATTTGTCTGTCCAGAAGGACACATGGCTGTTCGCAAAGCAAGGACAGGGAAAAAATATCAAAATAAGAATCAAGTTGTCACTCATTACTTTGACATTGAGAAGTGCAAGAATTGCCTTTCCAAGGAAGGGTGTTATCAGGAGGGGGCAAAGTCTAAAACTTATTCAATAACCATTAAGAGTAACGACCATCTTTTTCAGAAGAAATTTCAGGAAACACCTTATTTCAAAGAAATGGCCAGACATCGCTATAAAATCGAAGCGAAGAATGCCGAACTAAAACAGAGACATGGCTTTGATGTCGCACGGGCATCAGGTCTTTTCAACATGGAGTTACAGGCAGCCACAAGCATCTTCGTGGTCAATATGAAACGAATTATGACCTTAATAAATACAAAATAACCGAGGAATTCGCTCAAATTGATGAGTGATTCCTCGGTTTTCATTTCATTAAAAGTAAGATGCTTACTTTTTCAGTGGGCTCCAGTACAATTCTGGCTCTTTTTACTATAATTTGAAAAACGAATTGAAAAATTTGTAAAAAGTTTAAAAAAGTAGTTGACAAAGATAGAAAAGTCGGTATAATAGTAAGAGTTGAAAACACCAACTCAGGTCCGTTGGTCAAGGGGTTAAGACACCGCCTTTTCACGGCGGTAACACGGGTTCGAATCCCGTACGGACTATGGTATGTTGCAGAAGAAATACTGATTGAAAAAAATTAAAAAAAGTTTCAAAAAAGTGTTGACAAGCGAAAGCGACTGTGATATACTAATATAGTTGTCGCTTGAGAGAAGCGAGTGACAAAGACCTTTGAAAACTGAACAAGACGAACCAATGTGCAGGGCACTACAACTAAGGTTGTAGTACTGAACAATGAAAAAACAATAAATCTGTCAGTGACAGAAATGAGTGAGAACTCAAACTTTTAATGAGAGTTTGATCCTGGCTCAGGACGAACGCTGGCGGCGTGCCTAATACATGCAAGTCGAACGAGAGCGACCGGTGCTTGCACTGGTCAATCTAGTGGCGAACGGGTGAGTAACACGTGGGTAACCTGCCCATCAGAGGGGGATAACATTCGGAAACGGATGCTAAAACCGCATAGGTCTTTAAACCGCATGGTTTGAAGAGGAAAAGAGGCGCAAGCTTCTGCTGATGGATGGACCCGCGGTGCATTAGCTAGTTGGTGAGGTAACGGCTCACCAAGGCCGTGATGCATAGCCGACCTGAGAGGGTGATCGGCCACATTGGGACTGAGACACGGCCCAAACTCCTACGGGAGGCAGCAGTAGGGAATCTTCCGCAATGGACGCAAGTCTGACGGAGCAACGCCGCGTGAGTGAAGAAGGTTTTCGGATCGTAAAACTCTGTTGTTAGAGAAGAACAAGTGCTAGAGTAACTGTTAGCACCTTGACGGTATCTAACCAGAAAGCCACGGCTAACTACGTGCCAGCAGCCGCGGTAATACGTAGGTGGCAAGC
>ENA-OWLI01000180-OWLI01000180.1-metagenome-genome-assembly--contig:-NODE-180-length-11320-cov-3.735464_pt1 | contig 11320 bp, 12 predicted proteins | sample MGYA00245346_ERZ651096 | MGnify/ENA primary metagenome ERZ651096 (study PRJEB26857, sample SAMEA4031766) | metagenome | biome: human; feature: oral; material: saliva | place: Philippines | collected 2014...
CAACATTTCAATCTTTTGTCCTCTCGCACAGTCTATGACAATGTGGCGTTCCCTTTAGAATTACAAGGTATGAGCAAGGCTGAAATCAAAGAGCGTATCGAGCCAATTCTCGATATCGTAGGCCTTACAGACCGTATGAACAACTATCCATCTCAATTGTCTGGCGGTCAAAAACAGCGTGTTGGTATCGCTCGTGCCTTAGCCTCAAATCCAAAGGTTCTCCTTTGTGATGAAGCTACATCTGCGCTTGATCCACAAACAACGGATTCCATTTTGAAGTTGTTGAAAGATATCAATGAAAAGATGGGCCTCACTATCGTCCTCATTACACATGAGATGCACGTTATTCGTGAAATCTGTGACCGTGTAGCAGTTATTGAAGGCGGCGTTATTCTTGAAGAAGGTAGCACTGTTGAAGTATTCACACATCCTCGCGAAAATACCACAAAAGAGTTCATTAGCTCTGTAGTGAGTGATAACTTACCGCCAGAAGCTTTAGAACACTTTGAACTACATGACCAATGGATTGGGGGTACAGCTCCATTAGTACGCCTTAAATTTACAGGTCAATCAACAGATGAGCCTGTAGTGGCAGGTCTTGTACGACGCTTTGATTTGGACGTAAGCATCCTCTTTGGTGGTATTGATTATATCCAAAATACAAGTGTTGGTCGCCTTATTATCATCTTAAATGGCGATCCTGAAAATGCCCAAGCAGGTTTAGACTACATCAAAACATTACCTATTGAAAGCGAGGTGATCGGTTATGTCAGAGCAAATCCTTAATCTACTCATAACTGGTACCCTTGATACATTGCAAATGACTATCATCTCTACGATAATGGCGATGTTGCTTGGTATCCCTCTCGGTGTCGTTTTGGTGGTAACCTCTAAAGGTCACATCTTGGAAAATGTAGCTCTTAATAAAGTATTGGGCGCCATCGTAAATGCGACGCGTTCAGTACCTTTCATTATTTTGATGGTTGCTATCATTCCCTTTACACGTATGGTAGTAGGTACATCTATCGGTACCACTGCAGCTTGTGTACCTTTGACAATTGCGGCCATTCCATTCTTAGCACGCCTTGTAGAAACATCTATTAAAGATATCAACTTTGGTGTTATTGAGGCGGCTCAATCCATGGGTGCAAGCCCGCTCCAAATTATTTGGAAGGTGTTATTACCAGAAGCATTGCCTACGATTATTGACAATGTAACGGTTCTTATCGTTAACCTTATCGGTTACTCTGCAATGGCTGGCGCTATCGGTGGCGGTGGTCTCGGTGATATTGCTATCCGATATGGTTATCAACGTTTCCAAGCAGATATTATGATTGCTACCATCATCATCTTGATTATTTTGGTGCAAGTTGTACAAATGATTGGTGATGCTTGGTCTAAAGCGATGAATAAGAAGTAGGAGGATCCTATGAGCATCAATGAAAAATTGAGAAGTCAACAAAACGATGAGTTATTCACCGCTATTTTAACGCTTGAAAATACTGAGGAATGCTATGCATTTTTCGAAGATATTTGTACGATTAATGAATTAAAAGCTTTATCTCAACGCTTACAAGTAGCAAAAATGCTACGCGCCGGTGATAGCTACGAAAAAATTGTAGAAGAAACAGGTGCGAGCACGGCTACGATTAGTCGTGTCAAACGATGCTTAGTCTATGGTGCTGATGGATACACATTAGCTTTAGATCGTCTAGGTGCAAAATAAAATAAACTAGCATGACAACGGTGGCCTTTGGCGACCGTTGATGTGCTATCTGTAGGAGGTTTATATGGAGTGGCTCATTGAGGTAACAGGTTTACCATTTGATATCCTTATACTCATTTTGCTCGCCGTAGCGGGGGCTTTCGCAGGGTTTGTTGACTCCATTGTGGGCGGCGGTGGACTCGTTTCTGTACCAGCCATGTTATTAACAAATCTTCCACCTAGTATGGCCTTGGGCAGTAATAAATTATCCAGTATTTTTGGTGCTGGCAGTGCATCCATTACATTCTTGCGAAATCATATGGTTGATTTTTCTTTAGTTCGTAAACTATTGCCATTCACCTTTATTGGTTCTATGATTGGTACATTAGCGGTCGTATCGTTGCCGCCATTATATGTAAAGCCCATTATTATCATCTTACTCGTTTGTGTAACCCTTTTTGTGGTATTCAAAAAGGATTGGGGCGAGGTTAACCGCACTTCTGCAGTAGCGGGCAAAGCGCTGTATATTTGTATGGCTTTTGCGCTTGGTATTGGTGTCTATGATGGTTTCATTGGACCTGGTACAGGAACGTTTTTAATTATGGGCTTTATCTTTACAGGTTTTGATTTTTTACACGCATCGGCTAATGCAAAAATATTGAACTTTACTAGTAATTTAGCGTCTTTATTGGTATTCTTATATTTAGGACACGTTAATATCAAGTATGGTCTTGCCACAGGGGCGGGACAAATGATAGGCGCATATCTAGGCTCTCATTTAGCTATTGCAAAGGGCTCGTCTTTAGTGCGTGTAGTATTCTTGTCGGTAACGACGGTAATGTTGTTGAAATTAGTGTATGACTATGTTTCAACGTTATAGGAGGGCAAGGTATGCCTCATAAAAGTGATGTACAAGTGGCATTGATCAGTGGTGGTACATCGGGCATTGGATTTGCTACTGCCAAGCTTTTACTGAAAGAAGGTTGGTGCGTAGTCATCAATGGCCGAAACGAAAAATCTGGTCAAAAAGCAAAAACAAAATTGCGCCGCTATTCTTCAAAGGTACAGTACATTCAAGGTGATGTATCTAAACTTGAAGATTGTCAGCGCATTGTAAAAGAAACCGTTGATTTATTTGGTGGTATATCCGCTCTTGTTACGGCGGCAGGCTATTATGAAGAAGAGTTATTGGCGGATGTAACGGAAGCTGCTTTTGATGAAATGTTTGGAACGAATGTAAAAGGTACAGTTTTCTTGTGCCAAGCGGCTCTTCCTTATTTGCGTTCTGCAAAGGGGAGCATCGTAACTGTTGCGAGTGATGCAGGCTTGCAAGGCAATGTGGCTTGTTCTGTATACGGTGCATCTAAAGGCGCAGTCGTGAGCTTTACAAAATCTTTATCCCTTGAGATGGCACCTCACGGAGTTCGTGTAAACTGTGTATGTCCTGGTGATGTAGATACATCCTTAGTAGATAAACAGATTGCAAATGCAAATCAAGATGCAGCGGTAGCGAAGGCTGAAATGGGGCAGCATTATCCTTTAGGCCGTATTGGTAAGCCTCATGAAATCGGAGAAGTCATTGTATTTTTATTGAGCAGTAAAGCGTCCTTTGTAACGGGCGCAGCCTGGACTATCGATGGAGGCCTTACAAGTTGGTAAGATAGAAAATATTGGAAGTTATTTTGTTTTTTAAATCTATAGATAATTAGAAAAATTCATTTCACTTCTATCAATAGAATGGTATAATAATACTAATAATATGACCTATAGTTGGTTCACAACAAAGGAGAATACTTATGGCAGAATATAATGGCGTAACACTTGAGCCACTTATGGATGGTTCTCAAGATCGTGACTATCAAGTTGAACAATTTATTTTCTGGGGTGCATGTCGTGCAGCAGCATTGGCTTTATCCCCTAAATTCAGCAGTGTTGCTTTGTGCGCCAATGCTACGTATATGGTAACTCGCATTGCTCATCTTTATGATGTAGAATTACAATCTGGTGTTGTAGTAGGTTTAGTTGGTGGTCTTAGCACTGCTGTAGGTACAGCGACTATTTCCCTTCTTATTCCTTTGAAAGCAGTTCGCGTTCCTGTAGCTATTGGCTTAACGTATGCTATTGGTAAAATCGCTCATATTTGGATTCAAGATGGTATGCCTTCTGATATCGAACGCTACAAACCAATGGTTGCTGAATTCCTTGAAAGCGGTAAAGCGATGGCATCTGAAATCGTTCGTGATGCAAGTGCTAGCATTCCTTTCACACAAGCTCAACGCGATGTATGGGCAGGTATTGCCAATGAAACGGGTCTTGCTAAAGAAACTTTGAAACAAGTTTACGAAGAAAAAGTAACACCTGCTATCGATAAATGGAATAACGAAACAAAATATGAACTTCATGATAATGCAGCAGAAGTTGTAGCTAAAGTATCTGATGCAGCTAAAGAAAAAATTGATGTTGCTAAAGAAAATATTGACGTAGCTAAAGAATTAGCTAAAGGTGGTGTAGAGGTGGCTAAAGCTTCTGCACATGTAGCAGTAGAAACAGTAAAAACTAAAGCTACCGATGCTGTAGAAACAGCAAAAGATGCGGCTGTAAACACTGTTAGCACAGCGAAAGATAAAATTGGTGGTTTGCGCAAATAAGCGCTGAAGGATTATTACGATGAATCCCATAAAAATTATTAAATACGGTAAGTATTTTAACGAATCAAGATTTGTAGGTTTTCTTGGCCGATATGGTAAGAAACTTGCCTTTGTACAACAAGCGGTGACCTTGTTCCTCTGTTTACGAGATAAAGATACCCCGAAATATGTAAAAGCAGTCATTGCAGGTGCTTTAGGGTACCTCATATTGCCTATTGATGTTGTACCGGATACGATTGCCGTATTAGGTTGGTTAGATGATGTGGCGGTACTCGGAATAGCTTTTAAGATTGCTAATCGTTACATTAAAACGAGCCATCAAGAAGCGGCAAAAAAATTCTTCCCTTTTGGTAGCAGTCGCTAACTTTTACCATTTAAGGCAGTTTGATCCACCGTGATTGAACTGCCTTTAATTATTTGACACCCTAAAGTAATAGATATACAATAAAAATTGTATACTATTGAAAAAGGACAAGGTTTATGCATATTGCTTCAGTAAATGTAAGATTTTATGAAACCGATATGATGGGGATTGCGCATCATAGTAATCATTTTAGATGGTTTGAAATGGCGCGCATTGAATTCCTACGTCAAATCGGTGTAACCCTGTGGGATATGATGAATGAGGATATTGTGTTTCCTATCATGAACGTATCTTGCAATTATAAAGAACCAGCGAATTTTGATGATGAACTTCATATTGAAACGTACTTGGTTAAAATGACGCGTGCTCAAATGGTTTTCCGCTATCGTATGAAACGCGCTAGTGATGGTGCGCTTCTGGCAACGGGAGAAACTAAGAACGCTTTTATGTCAAAATCAACAGGAAAGATTGTGCGATTAGACGACACTTTTTATCAGCCTATGTTAGCAGCTGTTGAGGAGATGCCTGATGAATAATGTACAACAATTGCCTATCGGTGTATTTGATTCCGGTGTAGGTGGACTATCAGTATTAAAGGTACTACAAGAACAATTTCCAAAGGAAGATTTTATCTATATCGGTGATAATGCCAACAATCCTGTAGGTAATCGCAGTGATGATGAAATCACGTATTTAGCATGCCGTATTGCCGAGGCGCTCGAGAAGCAGCCTGTTAAACTGATGGTTATTGCCTGTAATACGTTTACCGTTGTCGCTCTTGATGAGGTACGTGAACGCGTATCTGTACCTGTTATTGGTGTGTCACAAGGCGTAAAAACGGCTATTAATGAGAGTAAAAGTAATACTATAGGTATTATGGCAACAGTGGCTACCGTAAATAGCCATATTCATAAACATGTTGCGCTTGAAATCGATCCTGATGTGCTCGTATGGGAGCAACCATGCCCTGAATTGGCAGGACTTATTGAGCAAGGCCATTTAGATGACTATTTCGTTCGTGATGTGTGTGCAGAGTATATAGAGCCTTTGCTATCTCGTGAAATTGATGTAGTCGTTTTAGGCTGTACTCATTTCCCATTTGTACAACCTTTATTAGAGGAATTAACTAAAGGGAAAATACAGTTTATTGATCCGGCCTTTGAAACGAGCGAGCTTGTTCGTCGACGATTAGAGAAAAAGAACCTTTTTAATCCTCAAGAAACACTTGGTACGGTGACATTGTACTTTACAAAAGATATTGACCTTGGCGACACATTAAGTGCGTCATTCCTCGATACAAATCGTCGTACTATTGAACATGTTACATTATAAAGGAGATGCCCTATGTGGTTTTATAACATCCTAAGTTTTGTAATAGCTATTATTGTGGCTATTGCAGCTTTGTATTTATTATTCCGTTTGTTCGCATTGAAACAAGGTGATGAAAAGATTATCTTGTTGCCAAAACGAGCAACAAACTTCCAAGTATCCGATCGAAACTTTGAATCTATTACATTGTTCTGTGACGTTCCTTTCGTAAATAAAGGTCGTCAAAATGGTACGATTATGGACTTATTCCCACGTCCATTGTTGCCAGAGGAACATTTTGATGCTGTGAAAGTCAATGCATGGGCTATGGACATTAATCGTCCTCGTCATGATGGCTATTTTGAAGCTGTTATCATCAAACCTCGTAAAGGCGGTACTATTCGTGTATTCGTTACCTTAACAGGTAAAAATGGCAATATTCGTGAAGATATTAAGGGCTTCCCTTATATGGACATCGACATTTATTACCAAATCGTAGGTCGTACCGATTACCATATCGATAAACAACGTATTCGTTTGACTGCTGAAGAAGTTCAAGCAGCATTGGTTCAATAAGGAGGCATAACAATGGCAGAATTAGAGTTAGTATGTGTGCCAACACGTATTCTTACAGATAATGATGACATCGTGGATGCTATCGTTGAATTTGGCGGTCATAATATTGGACCTGAAGATATCGTATGTGTAGCTGAATCTGTAGTAGCTATTACACAAGGTCGTTTTACACGTCCTGAGGAGTTAAATGTTTGCTGGCAAGCTCGTTTAATTAATCGTTTTATTCATCCAGATGGATCTATGGCATCCATTTATGGCATGCAATCCGCTATGAATTTGGATGGTAAATGGAAAGTATTAGGTGCCTTTATTCTAGGTGCTATCGCTAAAATTTTCCGCAAACCAGGTGTATTCTATGCAATTGCTCGCGCTGCATCCTTAACTGATGATGTAACTGGTACAATGCCTCCATTTGATAAGCATATTGTATTTGGTCCAAAGGATCCAGATAAAGTAGCTGAGAAAATCGTATCTCGCACAGGCTGTTATGGCGCTGTTGTAGCTGACGTTAATGATTTGAAACGTTCCGCTGTGTTAGGTACAAGCCGTGGCATTGACGGTAATAAAATTGCACAATTGTTGATTGACAATCCATTTGGTAATGATAGCCAAATGACTCCGATTGTTATCATTAAAAATTACGCATCTGTATCTGGTAAATAACAGAAGGCTGTACTCATCACATAGAGATGGGTACAGCTTTTTTATATTGCGAGGATAAATGGTATTTATATGCTAAATTGCTGGAGTCCATTTTATTTCAATAATTGAGTTTATATGGCACTCTATACATGCTAATAAGGAGGTTTTATGTTACTAGGTTTAGATGTAGGTGGTACTTTCACAGATGCTGTTATCATCGACGGTCATCGCGTAGTATCATCTGCCAAAAGACGAACTACAAAAGACAATCTAATGCAGGGGATAGGTGAGGCCTTAGATGCAGTCCTAAATAGTTGTGATACATCGAATATTGAACAAGTTACTTTATCTACCACTGTTGTGACAAATACCATCGTAGAAGAAAAGGAGCAAGTAGTAGACCTCTATGTAGTGACTGGGCCTGGTCGTAATGTAGATGACATATTCCCTGTGAGCCCTATATATCTTCAAGGCTACACAGACCACAGAGGTATTGTCGTAGAGCGTACCTCTACAGATGGGGTTCGTGATATAGCGCGTATGGTTCAAAAACGAAGTGGTACAGATTTGGCTGCTGTATCTGCAAAATTTGGTGTCCGTAATCCTCAAGAGGAATTATCTATAACAGCAGCATTACAAGAAATGTATAATACCATATCTTATGGCAGTTTATTGAGCGGCTCCTTGAACTTTCCGAGACGTACTATTAGTGCTTACTTTAATAGCGCTGTAACGCCAGTATTTACAGTGTTTAAAAAACATGTGGAAGATGCGTTACGTGTTAGAAATATTAATGCCCCACTTCATATATTAAAGGCCGATGGCGGCTCTCTTCCTATGGCGCACATGGTAAGTCGACCTGTAGAAACTGCTTTTACGGGACCTGCTGCAACTGTGCTTGGTTTATCTGCTCTTGGTGCTATTGGGAATGAACATACAGTTGCTTTAGATATTGGGGGTACTACAACAGATATTTCCCTTTGGAAACATGGAAGACCATTGATGACGAAGAATGGCGTATCCATTCGTGAATATCCAAGTGCAGTGCGATCCTTTGCAGTTACCTCCGTAGGTATTGGCGGTGAGTCGGTAGTTCGCATCGTAGATGGTGAAATCACGGTAGGGGCTGAACGTATAGGCCCATCAGCGGCTTTAGGTGGCAATGAACCTACCTTGGGGGATGCTCTCATCCTATTAGGACACGCAAGTTATGGTAAGGCTGAACTTGCCACACAATCCTTACAACGGTTAGCCGATATGTTATGGGCTTATGGGAAACACGGCGAATGTGGAGAGACATTCGGGACCTATAGTGAAAATACATTCGGAAACTATAGTGAAAATACATTCGAGGACCATAATTCTGAAAAGCAATACATACATAATATGTCAGCTTTAGATGTAGCAAAGCTTATTGTTACAAAGGCATTAGAAACAATTCAACATGGCATCGATGAGGTGGTACAGGCAGAAAACAAACGACCTGTATATGTAGTAGCGGATATTGTAAATCCCGATATCTTTGTACCTGCTCAAATCGTCGTAGTGGGAGGTACGGCGCCTAGTTTAGGCCCAAGTATAGGCGAGTTTTTAAACTTACCTGTTACCATTCCAGAAAATGCAGCTGTAGCAAATGCTATAGGTGCAGCATTAGCACTATCTACCATTGAACTTACCGTTCATGTAGATACAAAACGTCGTTTGCTTGTCATTCCTGAGTTAGGTATTAAGCAACAAACCTGTACCTTAAAACGGGCTGAACAAGTAGTAGAGCGTGCAAAAGAGGCACTTATAGAAGAGGCATTGCGTTTGGGCCTAGATAAAGCGCAAGAGATCGAGATTATTAGCATTGAAGATTTCCCTGTTGTAGAGGGATGGCAATCGATGGAACGTCTAATTACGGTGAAAGTACAATTAGAAGCGGGGGTGAAACAGTATGTGGAATAAGGGACTATCCTATCGTGAGCGCCATGGACTCAGTAATATTGGTATCAATAAGATTACTAATACTAGTACGAAGAACATTACTAGTACAAAGACAGGCGACACGTTACATCCAGATAAAAATGTATCAAAACATAGTTTAGGTCTCGTATTTTTCCCCGCTTTTGACTGGAAGATTTCAGAAACGCATCCTGAGAGACAAGAGCGTTTACTTTATACGCGAGATCAAATCGTAGAGGAAGGTTTATTAGATATACCAAATATTAGGGAATATAATCCTATCGTAGCCGATTGGGATACGATAGAGCGCGTTCATGTAGGTGCTCCTGACTTAGAGTCGTGGGTAACGGAAGCTCATCGTGTATCTGCAGGTGGCGCTATTGCGGCTGCTGATGCGGTTATGCGCGGAGAGGTGGACCGTGCCTTTGCCCTCGTTAGACCGCCAGGCCATCATGCGATGGCTATGGTTCATGGTATTCGTGGTTTCTGTACCATCAATATTGAAGCTGTAATGATTCAACATATGCGCCAAACATATGGTATAAAACGGGTTGCTGTGGTGGATACAGATGTACACCATGGCGATGGCTCTCAAGATGTGTTCTACCACGATCCTGACACTCTATACATTAGTTTCCATCAAGATGGTCGCACGTTATATCCAGGAACTGGTTTTATGGATGAGTTTGGGGGACCTCAAGCTATCGGTGGTAATATAGATATTCCATTGCCACCTGGTACAGGTGACGAAGGTTTGATGAAGGTTATGCGTGAGTTGGTGTTGCCTATCTTAGAAGAGTTTAATCCAGACATTGTGATCAATTCAGCGGGACAAGATAATCACTTTAGCGATCCTTTGGCGAATATGCAAGTTACCGCAAAAGGCTATGCTGAGCTTGTAGATTTATTGCAAGCAGATATAGCTGTCTTAGAAGGTGGTTACTCTGTACAGGAAGCGTTGCCGTATGTAAATACAGGTATCATATTATCTATGGCAGGCCTTGATTACAGCAAGGTCGTAGAACCTGCCTTTGATCCTGTTAAATATAAGCAAAGTCAAAATGTAACTTCCTATATAGATGACCTCATTGCTAAATGGAAGGTACAATGGGCAAATCGTCATAAGATGGCCGAAGACGAGCGCCTAGGTGCTGGGGCTATTTGGTCTAATCACTATAATGTCTATTATGATGAAACGGGTGTACAAGAGGAACGCCTTGAAAAGGTGCGCATGTACGAAGATAAAGTAGGATGGCATAGTGTACTTTCACGAGGACAATATGGACCATATGGACCACAAAGCGTATATGCGATGTTCATCCCTTGGCAAGCGGACGAAGAGACACGGCAAGCTGCGATTGCAGAGGCTAAAAGAGCTCAAGCAGAGGGCGGGGCTAGTCGCTATGTTGTAGTAGACCCTCTCGGTGAGGGTCAATATGAAGTATAGTCTTCTCGGTGATGGCTAATATGAACTATAGTACTAGGAGTAATCCCTTTAACACACCAGAGACATTACAGTACTGTCGTATTACATTACAATATGCTTTATAGTGCTAAAAAATAGAAAAATTGTGCTATAATAGAAGAAATAACGCCCCTTTGTGTAAGGGGCGTTCTAATGTTTAGTTTTAGAATGGTGAGGTTCCTATGCGCAGCGATAATAGAACAGCAGGTCAATTGCGACCTATTAAAATAACACGGAATTTTACAGAGTATGCAGAAGGTTCTGTGCTCATTGAGTGTGGCAAGACAAAGGTTATCTGTACTGCTACTGTTGAGGATTCTGTGCCGCGCTGGCTCAAAGGTTCTGGCCAAGGCTGGGTAACTGCGGAATACTCCTTATTGCCACGCTCTACACAAACTCGTGTAAGCCGTGAAGCGGCTAAGGGTAAACAAACAGGCCGTACTGTTGAAATTCAACGCCTTATCGGTCGTGCATTACGCGCAGTAGTGGACCTTGAAGCGTTAGGTGAACGTTCTATTACGATCGACTGCGATGTTATTCAAGCCGATGGTGGCACGCGTACAGCATCCATTACAGGTGCTTTTGTAGCCCTCGTTGATGCGGTGGACTTCACCTTTGGTGGAGCAGGTAAATTCCCAATTACTGACTTCTGTGCAGCTATTTCCGTA
>ENA-OWLI01000181-OWLI01000181.1-metagenome-genome-assembly--contig:-NODE-181-length-11312-cov-4.389269_pt1 | contig 11312 bp, 8 predicted proteins | sample MGYA00245346_ERZ651096 | MGnify/ENA primary metagenome ERZ651096 (study PRJEB26857, sample SAMEA4031766) | metagenome | biome: human; feature: oral; material: saliva | place: Philippines | collected 2014 | study...
CAGACCCAATAGATAAATAGGTACCATAATGCCAGCATTGCGAAGTGGTACAGACTCTTCTGGAATGGCAACGGCTAAGGATTCATAACCTTCTTCAACAGCAATACGTCCCATCATAACGCTGCCGTGACCATAGCCATTGGCCTTGATAACAGCGGTAGATGTGCTCCATTCCGGTAAACTATCTTTAATTTTGCGCAAGTTCTCACGAACGAGACTTGTATTTATGGTCAAATAGGTGGGTCTCATGGTATTCCTCAATTCTATATAACATTACTTTTATTTTATAACTTTTGGGGAATTACACAATACTTTTGTGAAAGTTTTATACAGAAATATTGGTTTTGTTTTGAATTTCATGGCTTTTCTGCATATATTATATACAATAGACGTGAAAGTATACTAATTAATATAGTTCTCTGTGATATTAATAGTATAAATTTATATAAATAATAGTATAATTTATGTAGAAGTATTTTCCCTAATAGTTGTATGTACCCCCCTAGATTTGGGCATTACGTATACTCTATAAAATTTAATAACTATGTAGGAGGTTGTCATGAGCGAACGTGTAGTAGTAGTAAATGCAAGTAAAATGAATTACGACCATGCATTAGATTTCTCTATATTATCTAGTGATGTACAGGTTTACGATGATAGTACAAATGAAGAGCTTATTGAACGTATTCAAGGAGCTCGAGTTGTAGTTACAAAAGAATTACCAGTAGGGGCTGATTTGCTTTCACAATTCCCAGATACAGTAAAACTCATCGTAGAAGCGGGGACAGGTTATAATAATATCGACCTCAACGCTGCTAAGGAAAAAGGCATTACAGTGTGTAACATCCCAGCGTACAGTACTGAACGCGTAGCACATACGGTAATCATGATGATCCTCAATTTTGCATCTACAATGCAACAACAAATCGGCATGCTCGCTAAAGGTGATCGCAGTAATTTCACGAAACATTTACAAGTGAGCCACACAGAAGTGAATGGTAAAACATTAGGTGTTGTTGGTGCTGGTCACATTGGTATGGAAGTGATCAAAGTAGCAAAAGCACTCGGTATGAATATTTTGGTTCATACACGCACACCAAAGGCTGATGGTGATGGTATTCGTTATGTAAGTCTTGATGAATTACTAGAAAATAGTGATTATATTACATTGCATTGCCCATTGAATGACCAAACTAAGCACATGATTAATAAAGAAACCATCGCTAAGATGAAACCTAGTGCAGTCATCATCAATACAGGTCGTGGTCCTCTCATTAATGAAGCAGATCTTTGTGAAGCATTAGCGGCTAAACGCATCGCAGGTGCAGGTCTTGATGTACAAGAAGTAGAACCTCCAGCAGAGGATAGCCCTCTATATACACTCGATAATGTTATTATCACACCTCATATGGGCTGGAAAGGTCTCGAAACACGCCAACGCTTAGTAGGCATCATTCGTGACAATATACAAGCCTTCTTCAAAGGTGAACCTATTAATGTAGTATCTAAATAAAATAGATATTAGAACAAACAATAAGAGCCGTCCCCGGTTGTGTGGGGGCGGCTCTATTGTTTAGGGCTATCATAGATCAAGTCTTGGTATATATATGTATATATATCAAGGGAGGTAGTTATCCTCAAACTTGATTATGATTGATGTTGTGTTTTGATGGGACTCCACCAATGGCGTCGATAGGCCTTGATTCCTTCCACCACGGTTTTTGTTGCTTTAGCTGCAAGATCTTTTGTTGCAGCCGGTATGCCCTCTAGGCGATAGGTAATACCTAACTCCTTATATTTAGCAGTACCCATAACGTGATACGGTAAGCAATCAACGGCTTGTAAGTTTTTCAGAGATCCTAGGAAAAAGCCTAGACGATAGTGATGATCTGCATTATCTGTAATCGTAGGCACTACAACGTGACGAACCCAAATGGGAACTTCTACGTCTGCTGTCAATCGAGCAAAGCCGAGAATGGGCTCTAACGGTTTGCCTGTTAACCACAGATGTTTATCAGGATCGATTTCTTTAATGTCTAGGATGACGAGACTAGTGACACTGAGTAACTTACGGTAGGCCACCTCTTGGTGGGGATCAAAACAAATTCCACTTGTATCTAAACAGGTATGGACGTTTCTTTCACGGAAATATGTGAAAAGCTCAGTAACAAAGTCAATTTGCATCAGAGCTTCCCCACCTGTGACGGTGATACCACCATTAGTATAAAATTGGCGGTTACGTTCGTACTGGTCCCACAATTCCTCCACAGTCATGAACTTAACATCATCGCTAGTTTCATTCCATGTATCAGGATTGTGGCAATAAGCACAACGCATGGGGCATCCTTGGAGAAAAACCACCATGCGCATGCCTGGACCATCAACCGTACCCATCGTTTCGACCGAATGAATACGTCCTGTCATAGGAAACCTCGATTAGATTTGTTGATGGAATGTACGGGAAATAACTTCATCTTGTTGTTGTTTCGTCAATTTGTTGAAGTGTACTGCATAACCAGATACACGAACAGTCAATTGAGGGTACAACTCAGGATGTTTTTGAGCGTCTAACAATGTTTCACGAGTGAACACGTTAACGTTCAAATGATGACCGCCTTTTTGGGAGTAGCCATCCAATAACTCTACTAAGTTATCAATTTGTTGTTGGTTGCTCATGGGCATTACCTCCTTTCAACCAAGACTAACACTCGTACCGGTGCCGGTGAAAGCAACTCGATACTATGGAAGATATTATTTATCTTCCTCTATAGTAACATTCGGTTCGCTGCATGCGAAGTTTGTATTGGAGTTAGGCAATTGAGATGGATCTAACTCAATATCAAAATCGCTGACGGACACAAATGTTTCACCAGATTTACCTAATGCGTCAGGAATGATAGAGAAGGTATTGGAAATACCATCGGAGCTATCACGCCATGGCATTTTTGCTACGGATGCCAACGAAGAAATCGCACCGTGAGTATCACGACCATGCATTGGGTTAGCACCAGGGGCAAAAGCTTCACCCGCTTTACGTCCGTCTGGTGTGGAACCTGTTGCAGTACCATATACTACGTTGGAAGTAATTGTTAACAAGCTCATAGTAGGAACGGATTGACGGTATGTAGGATGTTTACGAATCTTGTTCATAAATGTGGAAACAACTTTTGCTGCTAAGCTATCTACACGATCGTCATCGTTACCATATTTAGGGAAGTCACCTTCGATTTCGAAATCAACAGCAATGCCGTTTTCGTCACGAACAGGTTTTACCTTAGCATACTTAATAGCGGACAAGGAGTCAGCTACTACGGACAAACCAGCGATGCCAGTTGCAAACCAACGAGTTACCTTGCGGTCATGCAATGCCATTTCTAGTTTTTCATAAGCGTATTTATCGTGCATGTAGTGAATGATGTTCAATGCGTTTACATATACACCTGCCAACCATTCCATCATGTCGTCGAATTTTTCCCATACTTCGTCGAATTCTAAATATTCAGAAGTAATAGGGCGGTATTTAGGACCAATTTGTTTTTTCAATTTTTCATCAACGCCGCCATTGATTGCGTAAAGCAAGCATTTAGCCAAGTTGGAACGAGCGCCGAAGAATTGCATTTCTTTACCAATGCGCATTGGAGATACACAACATGCGATAGCGTAGTCATCACCAGAGTTAGGACGCATTAAGTCGTCATTTTCGTATTGGATGGAAGATGTTTCAATGGATAATTTCGCACAGAAGCGGCGGAAGCCGATTGGCATGCGAGGAGACCACAATACAGTGAGGTTTGGTTCTGGAGCAGGGCCAAGGTTAGTCAATGTATGTAGATAACGGAAGGACATTTTGGAAACTAATGTACGGCCGTCAGTACCCATACCACCGATGGATTCAGTGGTCCAAACAGGATCGCCTGTGAACAAGTTATTATATTCGTGGATACGTGCGAAACGAACCATGCGCAATTTCATGATGAAATGATCTACGAATTCTTGGATTTGTTCTTCTGTGTATGTGCCATTGCGAAGGTCACGTTCTGCGTAGATGTCTAGGAATGTAGAGTTACGGCCGATGGACATAGCAGCACCGTTTTGCTCTTTAATAGCGCCAAGGTAGCCGAAGTAAATCCATTGCATAGCTTCTTTTACGTCTTTAGCTGGTCCAGAAATATCGTAACCATAGGACGCAGCCATTTCTTTTAATTCTTTTAAGGAACGGATTTGCTCTTGAATTTCTTCGCGGTCCCGAATTACGTCTTCAAGCATATCACCCATAGTAATGCTGAATTGCTCTTTTTTATCTTCGATGAGATAGTCAATACCGTACAAAGCGATGCGGCGATAGTCACCGATGATACGGCCACGGCTGTAAGCATCAGGCAAACCAGTTACGATATGAGCTGTACGAGCGGCACGCATTTCTGGTGTATATACATCAAATACGCCATCATTATGAGTTTTACGATGTTTTTTGAAGAAGTCTTCTGTTTGAGGATCCATTTTGAAGCCGTATTCTTCAATAGCGGATTTCGCAGTACGCAAGCCCCCATAAGGGAACATGGCGCGTTTTAATGGTTTGTCAGTTTGCAAACCAACGATTGTTTCAAGGTCTTTGTCGATATATCCTGGCGCATGGGCAGTAATGTGTGTGGCCACGGAAGTATCAGCATCGAGCATGCCGCCTTTTTCACGTTCTTCTTCATAAAGCTTCATTACTTGGTCCCATAATTTTGTGGTTCTTTCTGTAGGACCAGCAAGGAAGGAATCGTCCCCTTCATAGGGAATATAGTTTCTTTGAATAAAGTCGCGTACGTCAACGGCTTTATCCCACACACCTGTGTTAAAATCTTTCCATGCAGTATGTTGCATTTTGCACCTCCATAAAAGGATATAACTATAGATTTCTATGCTTATAGTGTACAATGTTTGTCCTGATTTAACAAATTTTAAATGATATAAATTTTCAATACTTACTATGCAGTTTTCGTAATTATAGTAGTTATTTATATGTAAAGGTAGTGGTTTATATCTTTATAAATCATGTAACTATATGGTTTAGATGTGATATTTGAACGAAGTATATTTAGGTATTATGTTAACTATATTATTATTAGATAATGAAAATTTATATCAATAAATAGAAAGGATTCGATATAAGAAATCTAATTGTTTATGGTATTAGTAATGTATTATGGTAATATTAAAATATGTTATTTTAAAGATCCTATAAAGATACTGCGAAAGGTGGATGCTAATGACAAATCGAATGAAAGCTATTTTGGGTGCATCTGCCACGATTGCCGTATGGGCTACAGCATTTCCGTTTGGCAAACTTGCATTACAATCAGTAGATGCATTGACACTCTCTGTAGCAAGAGTTGTAGGTGGTGCTATACTCATGTTCATTATTGGTGTATTTAAAGGCTTACACATCCCTACATCTTGGCGTGAGTGGGGCATATATATTTTGTTAGGGGCTACAGGGAACTTCGTTTATCAAGTCGTTTTTAATGAAGGGCTTCGCACAATCCCAGCGGCTACGTCAAGTATTATTATGGCTTTAACGCCCATGACGACAGCACTGTTAGCGTTAGTGGTGTATAAGGATAGAATCCGTCCTGCCGGATGGATTTTTACCATCACTGCATTTATAGGTGTAGCCATAATTATTCTTTGGAATTCTACCCTTACAATTCCTCTGGGTGCATTGTGGACTTTATTAGGTATGATATTGTTTGCGATGTATAATATCCTCAATCGTGGCCTTAGTTTGAAAGGTTATAACTCCATTACTATCGCCATGTGGTCGATGTTTACAGGTGCCATTATGGCACTGCCTTTTGCAGATCATGCCATTGAAATGATTGTACAGGCACCTCTTAGTGCTCAACTAGCCATGGTGTATCTGGCCTTCTTTTCCAGTGCCTTAGGATTTGTATTCTGGAGCTATGCCTTTGAACATGCCGAAAAGGTGTCCGATGTAACTAACTTTATGTATATTTCGCCAATCGTGGCGGCTATAGTAGCAGCCTTTTTATTAGGGGAAATACCTAATATGGGACTCTATATTGGGGCACCAATTATACTAGGATCATTGTTCTTATTTAATCGATATAGATAAGTTAATTTCTTTAGAGGCTGAATCGTTTCGATTTAATATAAAAGATATAAAATTAGATATGTAGGGATGTAAATCCTTATAATATAGAAGCTATATAATAAAGAACCGCAACCTTTTAATGGGCGAGGTTCTTTTTTTGTTTGACAGTCCTTATAAATTGTAGTAATCTAGGTATATCATTAAAACATACCTTTGAGATATGTTTTAAAATAAGATTAATTCCTATAGATTTAAAAGGAAAGAGGTGGTACAGTGATTGCTATACGAAATGTAACGAAAACATTTGATGTTAATAAGCAAAAGGTTACCGCATTATCTGATGTAAACTTCACCATAGAAAAAGGCGATATATTTGGCATTATTGGTTTCAGTGGAGCTGGTAAATCTACACTGTTGCGAATGATTAATGCTTTAGAGGTACCTACCTCTGGTCATGTTGAAATAGATGGTGTGAATATCAATGGCTTAAGCTTTAATGAGCTCAGAAAGGTTCGTAAGCGCATAGGTATGGTGTTTCAACAGTTCAACTTGTTGAATGCTAAATCTGTGTATGATAATGTGGCTATTCCATTGATTCTAAATAAGGTTCCTAAAGCAGAGATTGATAACAAGGTTAAAACCTTATTAGATTTTGTTGATTTAGGGGATAAAGCAAATGCATATCCTGGAGAATTATCTGGTGGTCAAAAGCAGCGTGTAGGTATTGCTCGTGCGCTGGCTACAGATCCATCAATTCTGCTTTGCGATGAAGCAACAAGTGCTCTTGATCCAGATACGACAGAGTCTATTCTTCAATTATTAGAGCGCGTTAATCGTGAACTAGGGGTAACAGTTGTTATCGTAACTCATGAGATTGATGTAATTCAAAAAATTTGCAATCGCGTTGTGGTTATGGAACATGGAAAACTCATAGAGAGTGGATCTGTACTTGAGGTGTTTAGTAAACCTAAGCATGAAACGACGAAACGATTTGTTAGAACTGTCATTCCTGATGAAATTCCATCAACAGTGAAACATACCTTGGCCTGTGATAAAAGGCCATATACCATTCTTAAGATGCATTTCTTAGGAAATAATACGACCGATAATGTTTTATATCATATTAATAAAACTTTTGATTTAGAAACGAGCGTGTTATTTGCTACGGTAACAGAGTTAGAACATACAGTACTTGGTATTTTTATTGTTCAGTTTATTGGTGATGATCTTGAAGTGGGCAAGGTAAAAGAGTATCTTGTGACACAAGGTATTGAATGGCAGGAGGTGACACTATAATGGACTTCTTTATGCAAGAACTTGGTGTTCCCGGTTCGCAGTTATTACTAGCCGCAGAACAAACATTATATATGGTGTTCCTATCTCTATTCATTGGTACTGTATTAGGTCTAATTATCGCAGTTACACTGGTAGTAACAAATCCTAATGGTATCATTAAAAACAGTATTGTTTATACCATTACAAATACAATTGTTAATATTGTGCGTTCCGTACCATTTATCATTTTGATGGTGTTTATCTTACCATTAACAAAGATGATTGTAGGGACTCGTGTGGGAACAACGGCAGCTATCGTACCGCTTGTTATATTTATTGCCCCTTATCTAGCTAGACTCTTTGAAAACTCTATTTTAGAGGTTAATAAAGGAATTATCGAGGCTGCACAATCAATGGGGGCCTCTCATTTTGAGGTGATTTGGCATTTCCTTTTACCGGAGGCAAAGGGGTCGCTTATTCTATCTATTACAACAGGTACCATAGGCCTTATCGGTGCTACTGCTATGGCTGGTGCCATTGGTGCAGGTGGTGTAGGTGATTTGGCTCTTACCTATGGTTATGAACGGTTGAACTTCCCATTGATGCTATTTACCGTTGTTATTTTAATTATTTTTGTTCAAATTATTCAAACAATAGGTAACTACTTTGCACGTCGTGCGCGTCGTTCCTAATTTGATGAAATAGATTCTAGTTATCTTGATTGTGAAAGTATAGGAGATTATATCATGAAATTAAAAAAAATCCTTGCCCTTGGTGCGGCATTAATATTTAGCGTGGCTTTTATCGCAGGCTGCGGCTCAAACAATAGTGATAATGGTACTAAAAAGGAATTAAGCTATAGTAAATCTCAAGGCCCTTACTCTGAATTGTTTGAAAAAGGTGTAAAACCAATTTTGGAAAAACAAGGTTATACCTTTAAAGGTGTAGATATGTCTGACTTGGTACAAGCAAACCAAGTGTTGAGCGATGGTGAAGTAGATTTCAACGTTGAACAACATACAGCATACATGAAAAACTTCAACGAAAAACAAAATGGTCATCTTGTAGCCTTAACTCCAATTCCAACAGTACCAGCAGGTATCTTTAGTGGTTCTAAAACATCTCTAGATCAAGTGGCTGATGGTGATACTATTGCAGTACCTAATGATGCATCCAACATGGCTCGTGCTTATGCGTTATTGCAAAAAATCGGTTGGATTAAACTTGATCCAAATAAAGATTTAGCGACAGTAACACAAGCAGATATTATTGAAAATCCTAAACATCTTAAATTTACAGAAATGAAATCCCTTACAATTCCTTCTGTACGTACTGATTTCGATTACATTGTCATTACTGGTGCGATTATCTATAATGCAAAAATCGATCCTAAATCTGCATTGGCAAATGAAGACGTATTGCCACAATGGTTGTTACAACTTGTAGTTAATGAGAAAAACAAAGATGCACAATGGGCAAAAGACATTGTAGCAGCTTATCACTCTCAAGAATTTAAAGACTACATGGAAAAAAATAACAATGGCCTATGGTTCGTACCAAAAGGTGAATAGAATATATAAAACGTGCTTAGTTGAGACATAAAAAAGAACCACTGATAAGCTGCAGCTTATCAGTGGTTCTTTGTCGTTTACGGAACTATGTAAGGATAGTTTTAAACCTGATCTTAAAAGGCTTGAAAGTGCGTTGTTCTATACACTCATGCCTGCCGCATAGTTTTCGTATAGTTTTTTATAGTGACCACCGCGTTTGATGAGTTCGTGGTGTGTCCCTTGTTCGACAATGGTGCCGTTTTCTACTACTAGTAGGAAATCGGCATTTTTTATTGTGGATAGGCGATGGGCGATTACGATGCTCGTGCGACCTTTGAGGAGGGTGTTCATGGCTTTTTGAACCTCTACCTCGGTACGAGTGTCGACGTTAGCTGTTGCTTCGTCGAGGATGAGAATACTAGGGTCTGCCAAGAAGGCGCGAGCGATGGTAATCAATTGGCGTTGACCTTGGGATAGGTCGTCACCACCTTGTTTGAGCATTGTATCATAACCATTTGGCAAGGTACGAATAAAGTGATCTGCCATGGCAAGCTTTGCGACATACTCGATTTCCTGACGAGTAGCATTTGGCTTACCGTAGCCGATATTATCAGCAATCGTGCCTGTGAAAATCCAAGCATCTTGTAACACCATGCCTACCGTATTATGTAAGCTTTCACGAGATACATCACGAATGTCCACGCCATCGATGGTGATGCGACCATCCATAATATCATAGAAACGCATGATGAGATTCACCAAGGTTGATTTACCCGCTCCCGTAGGGCCTACAATGGCCACCATGGAGCCACCAGGAATATGAATGTTGATATCCTTCATAAACCCTTTGGATGGAGTATAGCCGAAATCAACATGTTCAAAGTCGATAGTGCCTGTGTGCGTTATTCGACTCGGTGTATTAGACCTTATAGATGAATCCGATACAATCGAGTCTGTAATAGTATCTGTGTTGATATGGGATTTACTGTTTGATAACGCCAGTTTGCCATTATCGATTTCCGATGGCGTATCTATGACCTCATAAATACGGCCTAAAGCGGCAGCAGTTTCTTGAAATTTTGTCATAATGTAGGAGCTACGAGAGAGTGGATCGGATACCTGTCCTACATAGAGGAAGAAGGCTTGTATATCACCGATAGAAATAGCACCGCGCAACACCATGAGGCCCCCTTGAATAGCGACGAGGCAATAGGTGAATTGATTTAGAAATTTTACAAGAGGTTCTACGAGCTGACTCGTAAAAGCAGCGCTTCTCATGCTTTTAAATAGATTTTCGTTCAGTACCTGTACTTGGTTCGTCGTAGTTTCTTCTAGCCCAAAGGTTTGAATGATTGGTTTTCCTACAACGATTTCTTCAATGCCACTATTGAAAGCACCTAGAGCACTTTGATTTTTGAGATAGACGCGACGCGCTCGTTTAGATAGCCACGTTAAGCATACGATACCAATTAGTATAATGACGATGATAGATACTCCTAGAATAGGGCTGATCCAGAGCATCATAGCAGTAGCACCGATAATGCCAATAATGGCGGACACGAGGCCAGGCACACCTTCGCCAATGGTTTCTGCCACAGCATCTAAATCTGAGGTAAGGCGGCTTAGTAGATCGCCTCGCTGGTGATCGTGAAAGTACTCTATAGGCAATGAGTATAGATGCGTACTCATGCGTGTACGTAAGGCTAATACTGTTTTTGAACCGATAGATGCCATCATATATTCGCCAAAGTAGGTAAATAATGCATGACCGCTATAGATGGCAATGAGCCAAAGAATAATAGTATCTACAGAGGCTATAATCGTATTAATGTCTTGTTCAGCGTTTAAACCGCTGACGATTGCATCTACAATTTTACCGAGTAAAATGGGGGCGGAAACTTCAAACATAGTCGCTGCGATGAGTGCTAAGATGAGTAGCGCTAGCCAGCCCCATTGGCTTTTAGACTCCACTAGGAAACGACGTAATGGACTCATGCTGTCACCTCCTGAGATGCTACAATCTGCTGATATACAGTAGAGGTAGTTGCTAGCTCATCATGTGTGCCATATCCTGCAACTTGACCTCTGTTAATGATTAGAATATGGTCTGCTTTTTTGGCGGCGCTTACCTTTTGCTCCACAGAAATAAGAGCCGGTCGATTGTCTTTTTGTAACTCCTCATGTAGTGCTGTACGAACCGCACGCTCTGTAGTGCCGTCGAGGGCGGAAAAGCTATCGTCGAATATGAATAAATCGGGTTTACGCACTAATGATCTAGCCATGGCAAGGCGCTGCCGTTGACCACCAGATAGATTGGTACCACCTTGGGAAACCATATATTGGTAACCGCCGTCGAGACGATTGATAAATTCATCTGCTTTAGACAA
>ENA-OWLI01000185-OWLI01000185.1-metagenome-genome-assembly--contig:-NODE-185-length-11241-cov-4.731539_pt1 | contig 11241 bp, 13 predicted proteins | sample MGYA00245346_ERZ651096 | MGnify/ENA primary metagenome ERZ651096 (study PRJEB26857, sample SAMEA4031766) | metagenome | biome: human; feature: oral; material: saliva | place: Philippines | collected 2014...
GTACTTGTTATTATATTGAGCCTTGCTGGAGCAGGTATGATCGCGTTCGGCATTCAATTTATTTTATTTCTCATTACGTTTGTATTGGCCCTATATTATATACTTTGTTCACTTGGATTATACCGTCAAATGTTAAAGACCACATCAATGCATATTATTATCATTGCTATTGTATATACTGTACTTTTAATAAGTGCATCTATGATGTTACGAGTATAGGTGAAAGTTATTTCATAAATATTAAACAATACAATACGTGAAAGCTAAAAAAACGAGCTTAGAATGAATCTAGGCTCGTTTTATTTTATATGCTAAATGGGCAGATAAAGAATTTAGTATTTTATTTAGTTAATCGATAGCTCATGTCGAGGAGCATTTTTATTCTTTCAGTAGGCACAGAGCCATCCAAAGAAACGGTTAGCCAATTGGCCTTATTCATATGATAGGCTGCGTATATGCCTGGTTCCTTACGAAAGGCACCAATCATAGTGGGCTCGCATTTTATGTTTAACACATCGATAGGCCGAATGTTTGACCATCCTAATTTATCGGTAGTAATATTCATGACTAGGGCGAACCATTTATGATTACTTTGATGGCGGTACACCTTGTAATGCGGAAACTGAGTCCAAGGTGTATTGGTGGTAGTATCCTCAAATTGATTGTGAATATAGGTTTCTAAATCTTCGCGTGTCATGTAAATCCTTCTTTCTCTCTTACATAATTAGTATATTCTCTTATGAAAGCAACTGCAAGCGAAAATACTATATTCTATAGAGATACAGTTATGAAATTAAGATATTAGGACTAAGAATGTAAAAAAACACCTATATATGGTAATAGCTACTGTTTTATGTAACTTACCACTTATAGGTGTTTTTTATATATAGACACTAAGGAAAGGAGGAGGTCATATCTATATAATCTTATTCAGGTTTATGAACGAGGTTTACGATGAATTCGCTATCTTCAACAAGTGTTGCTTGAATGTAGTTATCGCCGTTGAATTCTAATACTTGGCCTGGTACGAGTACATGTTCTTCTGTTTCGTTAAGGAATACTTGTACTTTACCTTTTACTACTGTAAAGATTACGTTTGCTTCTGGGTGATTGTGTTTTTCAACTTGATCACCAGCTTTGCCGCCTTTTTTTACGATTACATAGTTAGGACCTTGGAATAATAAACCTAATTCTTGATTAACTGTGCCTGCCATAATAGACCTCCTAATTCTAGCTTTTTATGTTCTGAAAGCTGACGCTATCACTTAATTAAATTAACTTGTGTAATTACCTTATGCTTATATTATAAATGATATTACTTATCAATGCTGTGCCTATAGCTACAGTTTTAAAGAAATATATATAAATTTCGGGTTATAGGACAAAAAGTGTTGCTATTTCAGTCCCAAAGATTGGTAAATAGGCGATCATAATTATGCAAATCACTCCAAACAATAGCATCACCCCAAGTTGGAATAGAGGCTTCTAACCTAGATTGTTCATGTATGGTATGATATATATCGGAAATACTCTTGTTGGTCGGCATAACCTTAAGTATTTCTGCATTAGAAAGCGGGTTCGGTGAGTGCATATAGCACCACCAGAACACCGCTTTTATTCGTCTTTCGATAGACATTCCTCTATGATTACGTAACATAGTGCGTAACTGAGCATTTACGCCACCTTCTATACGATTATTAGTAGCTGGACAGGTACATGTCAACGATGTATCTAAATAAGTAAACAAACATCTGTTATTAATTAATTTAACTAAGGAATTTTCTGCTTTTATAAGTCGTTCGTGTTTAGGTCGTATCGTACCATTTTCATCAACTGTCATTTCTGATAGAAATACTCTATGTCGTACTTTCCATGACATAACGTTTTGTACCCACTTCACGGCATGATCTTGCGTGTGTATCGTTAATAAATCTCTTGCAATTCCATATAATTCACAGCCAGCAATCGTTTTAGGACGTATTGTTGTATAGCGTTTTACTTGTTGAAATGCGTGAAATAAGCATCTTTGTAGTTTGGCTTTCGGCCAAACTTTTTTTAATGCCTTTTGAAAGCCGGTACCACCATCGGATACAACTACTGTAGGTGGTGAAATACGTCGTAATAAAGCCTCCCAAGCCTTAGAATGTTCATATCTACAAACATACCATCCTAAGACATGCGTCTCATTACAACAGATTAAAATGCAAGCATTTCTAGCTAAATAAATACCATCAACAAATACTACGCTACTTGATGATTCAACTTTTGGTGGTAACGGCCAAAGTTCCCAAAACTGTGATGTTTTTCTCCGAAATGAACGTCCATCACCAGCCATATCTAACTGTGTGTGTTTACCAAATAACCAATCCAAAAACATCTGTAAATTATTGTTAGTTTTATTCACTTTATTTGTGAATGAGCAAGAACATTGATTACAATACCAACGTTGAGAACCCGCATTTGTTTTACCATTTTTCTTACAAATGAAACCACAACTAGGGCATCTGACTAGTTTCATAATTATACTCCTTCTAAAAAATATATCTTTCTAGAAAGATAAAACCTTATTTGAGTCAGTAAAATCAAGGGGGTTCAGACTTTTTAGCAACACTTTTTGTCCTATATGTAAAAGTTACTCAAAAAGATAAAATGCCGATAGAGCCAGTATTTAACTAGCTCCATCGGCATTAACAGCAACACTTTTTGTCCTATAACCCAAATCTTATTAAATAGAACACAACCTTAATAATAAATAGAACACAAAAAAGACGATGACTTGAGTCATCGTCTTTTAGTTAAGGAAGTTGTTAGTACTTACTGTAAGATTAATTGTACTTACAGGTATAGTTTCATTAAAATCTGTACTTACAGGTTGTTAGTTTAGTTAGTGTAGTACTTACAGATTAGATGGATTCAACGAAACGGTGGAAGAAAGCTTGTGGGTGTGCACATACTGGGCAAAGTTTAGGAGCGTCTTCACCAACGTGTACATAACCACAGTTAGCGCAGATCCAAGCAACTGGTTCGTCGTTGTGGAACACTTTGTTACCGGATACTTGAGCTGCTAATGCAAGGTAACGAGCTTCATGACGAGCTTCGATTTTACCAACTTCGCGCATTAGGAAAGCGATTTTAGTAAAGCCTTCTTTTTCAGCTTCATCAGCGAAATCTTTGTACATGATAGTGTGTTCGTAGTTTTCACCAGCTGCTGCATCGCGAAGGTTAGCTTCGATATCAGCGGAGATGTCGCCACCATGAAGCGCTTTGAACCAAACTTTAGCATGTGCAGATTCGTTGTGAGCTGTTTCTTCGAAATAATCAGCGATTTCGTTCATGCCAGCTTTACGAGCTGCTGCTGCGTAGTATGTATATTTTTGGTATGCTTGGGATTCGCCAGCAAATGCTTCTTGAAGATTTTTTTCAGTGTTAGAACCTTTTAATTCTGCCATTTTAATACTCCTTTGTACTTACGATAATTTCAAAATTTGTTACTTAACTTATATATTCATAACCACTTGGTTGTGAAAGCAATGTAAAAGAATACTTATTCTATAATTTCGTGGGCGACTTCGCCTTAGTAAGAAAACTTATTCTTAAATCAAATAGACACTTGTCTAACTCTTAAAATAGTACTTACTGATTTGTGTTTTTCGGCACTTACCGTCTTAACAGTTTTATATACAATGTGCTATCCGTATACTTAACGAATAATCATTGTTAACTATATTGTAACATACTAAATGAGAAATGCAAGGGTTTTTGTAAAATTTATTTCGAAAATTTTCTAAATGATAAATATTATCAATGCAGTAAGAATGCGGTTTTTTAAAGAACAGGTAGTATGGGATTTACAAAAAAATATCATTTTGATATTGAGAATGATAACTATATTAAAAATCATTATTGATTAGTTATTGATAGTATTTTCTTTAGATGTACTAATAATTCCTCGTAAAATGCATACTTACAACTATAGATTTAAGATATATTTATAGAACGCACCATTTTATGTATAATAAGTATATAAATACTGACTGATGATAAAGGAGGCGCTATGGCATTTGTTAGATATTATGTAGGCGATGTGGTGAAGATGAAAAAATCACATCCTTGCGGTAGTGACGAGTGGGAAGTAAAGCGTATTGGCACGGATTTTCTCATCGTATGTAACGGCTGTGGTCATCAACTGCTGATGCCGCGCCCTAAATTTGAAAAGGCAGTTAAGAAAATAGTATCTCGATTGCCAGAGAATGGGTAAGGAGGTCCTATGGTACGACTTACGGACTATGTGACAAATGGGGGATGTGCGTGTAAGATTGGTCCTCATATATTAAATCGTGTTTTGAAAGCAGTGACACCTGTTACAAATGACCAAGTCTTAGCCGATATGACCGGTTCTGATGATGCGGGTGTATATAAAATTTCTGATACATTGGCATTGGTTCAAACATTAGACTTTTTTACACCTATGGTTAATGATCCTGTTTTGTTTGGTAAGATTGCTGCTGCTAATGCATTAAGTGATGTGTATGCTATGGGTGGAACTCCATTGACTGCCATGAACATCGTAGGTTTCCCAGTACCTCTTGTTGAGCAAGGAATCTTAACAGACGTGTTAAACGGAGCGGGCTCAATCGTAGCCGAATCTGGTGCGGCTATCGTAGGTGGCCATAGTATAGAAAATAAAGAACCTATCTTTGGTATGTCTGTGACCGGGCAAGTGAATCCCAATCGTATTTGGAAAAACAAAGGGGCCCAAGTAGGGGATGTATTGGTGCTAACAAAACGTATTGGAACAGGCATCATGAATAATGCGCTGAAAGCAGATTTATTCCCTGTAGGTACCGAGCAAGCTGTCACTAGTATGAGTACTTTAAATCGAGTAGGTGCAGAGGTAGCTCACAACTTTACTGTGCATGCTTGTACTGATGTGACTGGTTTTAGCCTAATGGGGCACTCTGTAGAAATGGCTAGTGCCTCTGATGTGACAATCCATATTAAGGCTTACGACATTCCTCTCTTTGATGATGTCATCGAAGCAGCTCAAATGGGATTAGTACCAGCTGCATCTTATGGGAATCGCAAAGCGATAATGGACGTACAAGTAGATGCATCTTTAGACCCTGTATGGACCGATATTCTCTTTGATCCACAAACCTCGGGTGGTTTGCTATTCTCAGTTCCTGCTAATGAAGGAGAACAACTGGTAGAGGCGTTACATAAGGCTGGTATAGACTGTGCGGCTATTATTGGTACTGTTGAAAGCTTCTCTGGATTGGCTGTACGCGTAACAGAATAATATCGCGTAACTGTATGACATTAGGAATAATATAATATAGCGCTTACGGTGTTAAATTAAATATCATTAGCTGATAGCTGATAGCTGATAGCGATACTTTCATAAAACATATAATGTATATAATATAGAGGTGTATGATGAGCAATACAAATGAATTAACTGTAGATGTACGTGGTAGCTTGTGTCCAAAGCCTGTTATTGAAACTAAGAAGGTAAGTGATGCGAATCCGAGTGCTACTATTATTACTATCGTAGATAATGAGGTTAGTCGCGATAATGTAGAAAAATTCGGCAAGTCTCGCGGTTATGGGGTGGACATCCGACAAGATGGTAAGGATTATTACCTCACTATGACCCCTAATGCAAATCCAGTAGCAGATGGTAGTTGTGAACCAATGAGCTATGGCAACCGTGTCATCTTGATGACAAAGGACTATCTTGGTGAAGGCAGTGAAGAGTTAGGTCGTAACCTAATGAAAACGTTCTGGGTGTGCATGGTTGAAGCAGATGTGAAGCCATCTAAGATCTATTTCATCAATAGCAGTGTGAAGATGGTAACGAATGATTCGGTTCATTTAGAAAATATTAAAAAATTAGCTGATGCAGGTGTTGAAATTGCAGCATGTGGTATTTGTCTTGATTTCTATGGGGTAAAAGAAAATGTTGGCGTAGGGAGTATTACGAATATGTATGCTATTACTGATGCTATCCTTGGAGACAATATTGTTAAGCTATAATGTTAGCGCTTTATTTTGAAGTATAAGTAGGAGGTAAGACCTTGGAAAATAAAAAATTACTAGTCGTCTTTACGTCCTATTATTTTGGTGATAAAGCAGACAAGATATTAACAGAATTAGAGGTGCCTCATCAATTGATGGCTACACCGCCAGAGCTTTATGATATGTGTGGTTTATCTGTGCAAATAGATCCAAGTATTGTAGACCGGGTTCAGACTATTTTAAAAGAACATAAGATTAGTACATCGGGCCTCTTTTGGTATGAAAAAGGTGAGCTAGCTGTACCATATAAAGCCTAGACAGCGTCTAGGCTTTTATGGTCTAGGCTTTTTCTTATTCCTTTTTTATTAAGGTTTTGATTATTATATAATTTACAGGCTGACTATGGTATTATAGATATATGATATTTTTTATCATTATGGAGGTATATATGAGCAAGTATGAAATAGAAAATGTAAAATTAACCGCTCCTAAATTGGATCGTAAAGATTTAGAATATGCTATGACATATCGTTATGCATGTAAAAAGTTTGATAGCACGAAGAAGATTTCTGAAGAAGATTGGAATGCTATTTTAGCAGCAGCTCGTTTGGCTCCTACATCCCTTGGTTTTGAGCCTTTTGAATTGCTAGTTATTCAAAATCCAGAAATTCGAGAAAAAATGAAAGCTCATGGCTGGGGTATTCATGCGGGCCTTGAAGCAAGTCATTTTGTGGTATTCTTATCACGTAAAAAAGTGGACTTAGAGTTTGATTCCCCTTATGTACGTTACATTCAAGAGACCGTTAAGCAATTACCTGCAGAGATAGATGCAGCATATCGCGAAAAATATGCTCAATTTACTACAAGTGATTATAAAACGTTTGAATCTGAGCGAGCTGCTTTTGACTGGGCTTCAAAACAAGCGTATATCGTTATGGCGAACATGATGACAATGGCTGCTTATGAAGGCTTAGATTCTTGTCCATTAGAAGGCTTCAATCAAGATGACATGACAGCACTTTTAGGTGATGAACTTGGCCTTTTCGATACTAAACACTTTGGCATTGCTGTAATGGCTGCTTTCGGCTACCGAGACGAAGAACCACATCGTAATAAAACACGTCGTACTTTAGATGAAATTGTAACAATAGTTGAGTAGATTTTTATATGTAGAACTAAATCGATATTCTTCATCTAATCCTTAGAATTGAATGCTACATTATAAAAATACAAGAGTTCTAAAGTATTTTAAATGCTGTGTTATTTGATAGGATCTATAAATATTTTGATTGAATAGGAAGGTGTGATTATATGCTTTGGTCGATTATTGTTGGTGGTTTTATCGGCTTCCTAGCAGGTGCCATCACTAAAAAAGGTGGTGCAATGGGTATCATTGCCAATGTTGTTGCTGGCTTAATTGGTTCGTCTGTAGGTCAAGCAATATTTGGCACATGGGGTCCAAGTCTCGCTGGTATGGCATTAATTCCTTCTGTTTTAGGTGCGGTAATTGTTGTTGCTGTTGTTTCGTTTTTCTTCGGAAAGAAATGATAGCAATTTATTTGTAAATATAGCTAAATAGCTAAAAAGATTTTACATGAAAGGAGCTATTATAATGGCATTAGAAGATAAATTAAACCAAGTTAAAGGTGCAGTAAAAGAAAATGCAGGTAAATTAACTGGTGACAAAAAATTGGAAGTAGAAGGTGTTGTAGAAAATACAGCTGCAAAAGTTAAAGACGTTGCAAATGATGTTGCTGAAGATTTCAAAAAAACAGCTGAAGATGTTAAAGATGCTGTAGAAGGTGCGATTAGTGGCCTTAAAAATGCATTAGGCGATAATGACGATAATGACAAATAAAATTAAATAAAAGTTATTACGTAGCATAAAAAAACCAGTAAATCGGTAGATTTACTGGTTTTTTTGTTGCTATTAATTTGTATTATACGTTGAAACGGAAGTGTGTTACGTCGCCGTCTTTCATAACGTAGTCTTTACCTTCAAGGCGTACAAGTCCTTTTTCTTTAGCCGCATTTTGGCTGCCACAAGCTTGTAAGTCATCGAAGGATACGATTTCAGCACGGATAAAGCCTTTTTCGATATCGGAGTGGATTTTACCAGCTGCCTGAGGAGCTTTTGTACCGTTTACGATTGTCCATGCACGAGCTTCCATTTCGCCTGCTGTAAAGTAGTTGATAAGACCTAAAAGTGCATAACTTGCTTTGATAAGTTTAGTTAAGCCGGATTCTTCAAGCCCAAGGTCTTCAAGGAATGCAGCGGATTCCTCTTCGGATAATTCTGCGATTTCAGACTCGATACGAGCAGAAACTACAACGATGCCAGCACCTTCATTTTTCGCATATTCTTCAACGCGTTTTACATATTCGTTGGAAGAGTAATCAGATACTTCATCTTCAGAAATATTAGCTACATAAAGAGATGGTTTTGCTGTAAGCAATGTCAACTCTTTAATCATTTCTAATTCTTCTTCGTCAAGACCTTGTGCACGCACCGGTTTTGCTTCACCTAAACCTTCGATGATGCGTTCTAATAATGGCAATTCAGCACGAGCGTCTTTATCGCCAGATTTAGCGATTTTTTCAATACGTTGCTTGCGTTTTTCAACGGACTCAAGGTCAGCAAGGCAAAGTTCAGTATTGATAATCTCGATGTCGCGGATTGGATCGATAGAACCAGCAACGTGAGTAATATTAGGATCCTCGAAGCAACGAATAACTTGAGCAATGGCATCTACTTGGCGAATGTGGCTAAGGAATTTATTACCTAAACCTTCGCCTTTGGATGCGCCTTCTACGAGGCCCGCAATATCTACGAAGCGCATAGCTGCAGGAAGAATGCGCTTAGAACCGAACATTTCTGCTAATACAGCTAAACGATTATCTGGAACATCAACGACACCTACGTTTGGCTCGATTGTACAGAATGGATAGTTGGCCGCCTCAGCGCCTGCTTTAGTAATGGCGTTGAATAATGTACTTTTACCAACATTTGGAAGGCCTACGATGCCTACTTCTAAATTTGTGCTCATGGTACCACCTTTTATTAAAACATTGATTTCGTTCTTTGTGAAAGTTTTCATAGAAACTCTATCAAATAAATATTATATCATATAGATGCTATAAATTTGTACTAAAAAAGTGACACCATTAGTCACATAGGTGACTAGTAGTGTCACTAAATCCATTTACAGAAAGATTGATAAATAATATATTGATGTCGAGGCCTCTAGATGTGTCAGTTCTTGCTAATATCTAGTACACCTAGCTTTCTACCGCTAGAATGAAAAAGGGCCTGACCCAGTAGAATCAAGCCGTTTCTTCAAATTTTTACCTATAGAAACAAGGCTGACGCTACTAAACATCTACGCCTCACTTCTTGTAACTAGTATACCATAGAAGAAGACAAAATCCCACACCTTGGTGTGGGATTTTTGTTATGTGTCTTATAGAGAATGTGCTCTCAAGTCCGCAGGGGATTGTGTAGAAATCCAAGCTGGTGGAATGTCGAATACAGTGTAGCAACCTGTGCCGCCATGTTTAGCAAGACGGTAGATACCACGAGCGTAAGCAACTAGTGCAGAGCCTGTGAATTCAGGATTAGAATCAAGTTTCAAGGAATACTCGATAACGTGACGAGTGCCTTCAGTGCTCTCACCAGAGCGAAGAACGAAGCCACCATGTGGAATGCCTTTGTGGTTGCGATCAAGTTCTTCTTGAGAAATGAAGTTTACTACAGTTTCGTAACCTACGAAGTAGTTTTCCATAGTTTTGATTTCGTTTTCAATTTTAGCTTTGTCCGCATCAGGAGCAGCTACTACATAGCACTCACGAAGGTGACCTTTGTAGCCATCAACGTCTGGAGTTTCACCATTGCGGATTGCTTCAAGGTATTGTTCTTTAGGAACAGTGTATTGACGAGCGTCAAGAACGCCATCGATACGACGGATAGCATCAGAGTGACCTTGAGAAACGCCACGACCCCAGAATGTATAAGATTTGCCTTGAGGCAAGATGCTTTCAGCATATACACGTTGTAAAGAGAACATGCCTGGGTCCCAACCGCAAGAAATCAATGTAGCAGTTTTAGCTTCTTTAGCTACTTTGTCTACGTTTGCGAAATGTTCAGGAATACGTGCATGTGTATCGAAGGAGTCGATACAGTTGAAGTATTTAGTTACCATTGGTGTTTGTTCGATAAGGTCTGTTGCAGAACCACCGCAAAGAACCATAACATCGATTTTACCTTTGAAGTTTGGTAGATCTTCCATAGTGTATGTAGGAACACCAGAAACTGTTTCTAAACCTTTACGGCGAGAGAATACACCAACAAGCTCCATATCAGGTTGTAATTGAACGGATGCTTCAACGCCACGAGCCAAGTTGCCGTAGCCAACGATACCAATACGAATTTTGCTCATATTAGCCTCCTATATAAATCGAGAAATTTAATAATTAACATTTTTATTATAGCACAAAAGTAGGGTATTTGATATTTTTCTATAGAATTAATTGATGAGAGATATAAAAGACCGATTGCCCTCCGATTATAGAGGGGCAATCGGTCTTTTGGTCTCTATAGGGATTGGTGCTATATCGGGTAAACCGTATGGCAATTATCCTATTAGAATTTTAATGTTTTAATTCTTTCAACGGCGCGAATTGTATTTTCGCGGCTACCAAAAGCTGTTAAACGTAGGTAACCTTCGCCATGAGGACCAAAACCAGAGCCTGGTGTAGATACGATTTGAACTTGTTCGAGCAAGATGTCGAATAATTCCCAGCTAGTCATGTTGCTAGGTGTTTTAAGCCAAATATATGGAGCGTCAACACCACCGTATACGGTAAGGCCGATAGATTCAAGGCCTTCTTTGATGATGCGGGCGTTTTCTTTGTAGTACGCGATATTAGCTTGTGTTTGTTCGCGGCCTTCTTTAGTGTATACTGCTTCAGCACCGCGTTGGATGATATAAGGAACACCATTGAATTTAGTACATTGACGGCGGTTCCACATCGGATTTAAAGGTTGACGTTCGCCAGATTTAGTTTTGCCTGTTACTTCTTTTGGTACTACTGCATAAGCACAACGCGTACCTGTAAAACCTGCAGTTTTAGAGAAGGAACGGAACTCGATAGCTACCTCGCGAGCACCTTCGATTTCGTAGATGGATTTTACAGTGTCTTCTGTACTGATGAAAGCTTCGTAAG
>ENA-OWLI01000188-OWLI01000188.1-metagenome-genome-assembly--contig:-NODE-188-length-11140-cov-5.906540_pt1 | contig 11140 bp, 11 predicted proteins | sample MGYA00245346_ERZ651096 | MGnify/ENA primary metagenome ERZ651096 (study PRJEB26857, sample SAMEA4031766) | metagenome | biome: human; feature: oral; material: saliva | place: Philippines | collected 2014...
CTTATGTCCAAGATTGCTATCAGATTGACCATGAGCCGACCACTCATTTACACCATTATTCTAACGAATATGAGCTACAAACGCAAGAGAAAAACTTATTTTGGATTTATACACTATAAAAAACATACACTATCTTCAGATTGAACTTTTGTTCAAAATAAGCTATAATGAATTTAAGTAGAAACAGGAGGTAGAACAAATGGCTACAATCAGTTTAACACGTGATATAAAACTAACAAACGAAGATGCTCTAAAAATTCTTAATCATAAACCATCTAAAAAGCTACAAGCCGTCTTGAAATCCATTGAATCACAGGACGCTACCGCTCCAACGAAAAATAAACTCATTTCAAAGTATCTGTAAGATGACAATTCAAGTAACACCACTTAAGCAATATCTTGAAAATATTCAAGTGCTAGCTCCTGATAAAACTGAGAAACAAGTTCAGGAGCTATTTAAAACTATCATTTTAGAAAATGTTGATTTCAACGGTAATGAAGAGATGTTGACTTATCTATCTGATAAAGCCCCCAATTTTGAAAAACAACATCGTTCTCGTAATTTTATCGTTGAAGAAACTGAAACAAATAACATCATAGGATTCTTTAGTTTATCTCTCAAAGTTGTTGATATTTCTGATTTAGATAAATCCTTAAAAAAGAAACTTGTCCTAAAAGGGAAAAGTCCCAAAAATATTGATTATCTCCCTGTGTTACTTATCGGTCAATTCGGCAAAAACACAAAGCTAAATAAACTATCAGGACAAGAGTTATTTGAAATTGTAATTCAAAAAATTGAAGAATTTCGAGCAATTGTAGGAACTCAGATGGTATTTTTAGATAGTATCAATCATCCTAAAGTCATTCAATTTTATGAACAGTTCGGATTTGTTGCTTACAGTCAATTGATTAAAGACGATCATCAAGTAAGTTATCAGCCTATGGCATTAAATATGTCACTCTATAAAAAATAAGAATCATGTCACCTAAACTGATGACATGATTCTTTTATTTCACCGTATATGCAAAACTAATGGCACTATCTGCTTGCGAGATTTTTCTAAAGGTATAGTTAGGGTTGCCACCATAGTTAGTTTCAGAAACTAGAAAAGAACCATCATCATAGTCTTTCTCTACAAAAGCCACGTGACCGTAGATAGCTGGTGTGCCATGTGTACCTCCTACAAAAGAAACAATAGCTCCCGCTTTTGGTGTGGAACCCGTTTCTCCACAGAAAAAGATATTTAGCCTATAATGAAGATGAACAATACCAATCCGTGTTCTTTAATAGGGCTTTTCCTAGCCTGTATAAAAAACTGGATGAACAAGAGTCATGAGATAACTCGAATATGCCTTGAGCATGAAAATATCTTACTAGTAGCCTCTTGTTCTATTGTTCAAATAGTTAACAGGAGGTTTTTATAATGGAAGTCATGATTGAAACGTGTTGTGGTATTGATGTCCACCAAAAATCCATTGTTTGTTGTATTCTAGACTGTCCACTAGATACCAATAAACCAAAGAAAATTCAGAAGAAATTTGGGACAACTACTGTAGCTCTTCACAATGCCTTAGATTGGATTATAGAAAACCATGTCACACATGTCTTTTTTGAAAGTACTGGGCAATATTGGCTCCCTCTCTTTAATATCTTTTCAGATTCTGATCTCATTTTAGTACTTGCCAATCCTCAACATATCAAGAATGTGCCTGGTCGGAAAACAGACATGAAAGATGCCGAATGGATTGCTCAACTAGGCCGTTGTGGACTGATTGAACCTTCCTATATCCCAGCTCCTGAAGTGATACAGCTTCGTTTACTGACACGTCGCATGCGTTCTTACAAGCAACGTCAAACTCAAGTCAAAAATGAAATTCACAATCTCTTACAACGTGCCAATATCAAGCTAACCAGTTATCTTTCTGATATTTTTTCTAAGACGGGGCAGGCACTTTTAAAATTATTCATTAACGGAGAAACAATTGATGTAGAATCTGTTACCCCTTGTATTTATAAACGAGTGAAAGCAAGTCCAGAAGAACTCGTTGAAGCGATGGAAGGAAAGTTGTCACTAGAAGACCGCTTCCTCTTAGACCAGAGCTTAGAGGAATATCGGATGTATCAGGAACTCATTGAAAAATTGGCAGATGAGATTCAACACTACATCGAAAAGGAGTTCCCCTGAGGAAAATAGGTTACTTCAAACCATTCCTGGTGTGAGTGAAACTTGTGCAGCCACTATTTTAGCTGAGATTGGACCAGATGTGAAGGCTTTTCAATCGGACGCACACTTAGCTTCTTGGGCTGGGCTCTGCCCAGGCTCTTATGAAAGTGCTGGCATTAAAAAATCCTCACACATCACGCAAGGAAATCGATATATCAAACAGGCTTTGACCATGTCGGGATTAATTGCAGCACATTCTAAGGATCCAGCTTTTTCTTCTTTTTACAATCGAATTTCCCAAAGAGGAAGCAAGATGAAAGCCGTTATTGCTTGCGCACATAAGATTCTCAGAATCATTTATAAACTACTCTCTACCAAACAGATTTATCAAACAGAAAAGGCGCTAGGACTGAGGAAACAGTTCTAACGCCAAAACTAAAAAAATTTCAATTACAGTATAGCACAGGAAGTGATTTTTTGCGCTTTTTTACTATCTTTTTTCTTTACACATTTCGATAAAGTACTGGTGCAAGCGAACATCATCAGTCAATTCTGGATGAAAAGAAGTTACCAACATATTTTTTTCTTGGGCTGCAACGATTTGATTATCAACTGTTGCTAGAATTTCTACATCTTCTCCAACACTGCTGATAATCGGACCACGGATAAAGGTCATTGGAATCTGACCAACTCCCTTACATTCTGCTTCCGTATAGAAACTTCCTAATTGGCGCCCATAGGCATTGCGCTCGACCACCATATCCATAGTTCCTAGATGACTCTCGTCCTGAGAAGTGATTTCCTTAGCCAGCAAAATCAAGCCCGCACAGGTCCCAAACACTGGTAAGCCAGATAGAATTTCTTCTCGGATAGGAATCAACATGTTCTGGTCACGTAAGAGCTTGCCCATGGTTGTAGACTCACCACCAGGCAAAATCAAACCCGACATGTCACTCTGATGTTGCTGAAAATCATCTAGATTTCTGATTTCAACACTCTCGACACCTAATTGATCTAGCACTTTTGCATGTTCTGCAAAGGCACCTTGCAAGGCCAATATTCCGATTTTCATCTATTTTCCTCGCTCTGCCATGAGAATTTGGATTTCATTTTCATTGATACCAACCATGGCTTCTCCTAAATCTTCAGAGATTTGAGCTAGGATTTGAGGATTACGGAAGTTAGTCACAGCCTTAACAATAGCACTTGCTCGTTTAACAGGATCTCCTGACTTGAAAATACCTGAACCGACAAAGACACCTTCTGCCCCTAATTGCATCATCAGCGCAGCATCTGCTGGCGTTGCAACTCCCCCAGCAGCGAAGTTCACAACTGGCAATTTCCCATGCTCATGGACGTATTGAACCAATTCTACAGGGACTTGCAATTCCTTGGCAGCAACATAAAGTTCGTCCTCGCGTAAGTTTTGAATACGACGAATTTCCTGATTCATCATGCGCATATGACGAACAGCCTGGACGATATCCCCTGTACCTGGTTCTCCTTTTGTACGAATCATAGAAGCACCTTCAGCTATACGACGCAAGGCTTCACCCAAATCCTTAGCCCCACAGACAAAAGGAACTTGGAATTCTTTCTTGTCCACATGGAAACGGTCGTCAGCTGGAGATAGAACTTCACTCTCATCGATATAGTCAATCTCAATAGCCTCTAAAATCTGAGCTTCAACAAAATGCCCGATTCTAACCTTGGCCATCACTGGAATACTAACCGCTTCTTGGATTTCCTTAATCATCTTTGGGTCACTCATGCGGGAAACCCCACCAACTGCACGAATATCAGCCGGAATCCGCTCCAAGGCCATCACAGCTGCCGCACCAGCAGCTTCAGCGATACGGGCTTGTTCAGGATTTTGAACATCCATGATAACGCCACCTTTAAGCATTTGTGCTAAGTTTTTATTTAATTCATAACGATTTTCAGTCATTTCTTTATCCTCATCATTTGTATTGGTAGCTACCATTTCATTTTAAGTCAGATTAGAATGAATCACAAGACAAAAAAACGATAATTGTATGGGTACACATTGACTAAAAAACTATCTGACCTTAACTTAAGGCCAGATAGCTCATTCATTTTTATTTTTCAGCTGTAAGTGCAGCCATTGTGATGTAGTTGTATGGTTTGTTGAAGTGTGGCAAGAAGAATAGGTCTGTCAATGCCAATTTATCAATTGTCACATGCTCTTGGATAGCAAGTGAGAACATGTGGATTCCCATGCTGATTGCAGAATCGTGTGAAACCATTTGTGCACCAAGAATTTCACGACTATCTTTGTCAAAGACAATCTTGATGGCTACTTCATGGTTATCATGTTTCATGAATTCTGGTTTTTGAAGATCATTAAAGCCTGTTTCAGTTGCATTGTAACCCGCAGCTTTTGCTTTTTCAAGAGTCAAACCAGTTGAAACCATGTGAAGACCATAGATAGAAATACCATTTGATCCTTGAACACCGATTCCTTCAAGCTCATGTCCGCAAGCGTTGTAAGCACCTACGATACCAGTACGTACCGCGTTTGAAGCAAGTGCGATGTAGCTAGTGTCTTTACGAGCATTGTCATAAACAGTCGCACAGTCACCAACAGCAAATACACCTGGAAGTGATGTTTCTTGTTTCTTATCTACAAGGAAGGCACCGTTGCGGAAGAGTTCAATCTTACCGTCAGCAAGGGCTGTGTTTGGACGGAAACCAACTGCAAGGATAACCATATCCACATCGAAAGTTTCTTTATCAGTAATCAAGCGTTCAACTTTACCGTCACCTTCGATTGCTTTAACAGTTTGACCAAGAGCCAAGCGGATGTTGTGGTCTTCCAAGTTCTTCGCCATCATTTGTGTGAAGTCTTTGTCATAGTAACCGTTCAAGACAGTATCAACGATATCAACAAGGACAACTTCTTTTCCAAGACGTTCAAAGGCTTCAGCAAGTTCAACACCGATGTAACCACCACCAACAACGGCGATACGGTCAAGGTGTTGACTCTTGTCAGCAAGTTTATTGATAACTTCTTCAGCATTTTGGTACAATTTCACGAATTGTACGTTTTCAAGAGTTGCTTTAAATTCGCGGTTTCCTTTAACAATTTCAACACCTTCGATTGGTGGCAAGATTGGTGTAGAACCCGTAGCAAAAATCAATTTCTCGTATGATTCTTTGTGTTCTTTTCCTTCAACTTCAGCTGTAACTACTTTGTTATCATAGTCGATTGAAAGAACTGGTGAATTCATGTAAACCTTAGCACCCTTAGCTTCCAATTTTTCTTTATCAGAATAGAACAAGCCTTCAGCACCGTCAATTTGTTCACCAATCCAAAGAGCCATTCCACATCCTAGGAAAGAGATGTTAGAGTTTTGGTCAAATACAACGATTTCGTTCTCATTACCAAAATTATCCAACATAGTATTAATACATGCTGTACCAGCGTGGTTAGCACCAACTACAACGATTTTACTCATAGAAAAATTCCTACCTTCAATTTTAAATTTACTCTTCTAGTATAACATTTACTGTTAGCGTTTACAAGAGTTTAGCTAATTTTCCCGATTTTTTTGTAAAAAAATGTAAATAATCTGTATTTTATCAGCCTTTCTTACAATTACTCTTTATATTTTCTGAGCATATTTCTTGACAAGTTTACAAATTTTATTTGTGAAAACGCTGACTTTATGGTATGCTAGTATCATGGAAAGAAAATGTAAGGGATTAAATTTAACATATTTTAGCCTTCTTTTCATAAGAGAAAGGAGTTGGTAGCTTGCCTCTTAGTTCACATTCCGAACGGCTAATGGGGACTACTATCACTATTTCATTAGTAGATGAGCGAGCCGATAGCTTGCTCCAAAAATCCTTTGATTTGCTCAAAGAGCTTGAATACCGCTTCAATGCCAATAGCCAAAAATCTGAGTTGATGGAAATCAATTATCAAGCTGGAATAGCTCCAGTCAAGGTTCATCCAGACCTGTTTGAACTGATTTCACTTGGGTTAGAGCATAGCCTAGCGCCCTCTAGCCATCTCAATATCAGCATTGGCCCCTTAATTCAAACCTGGCGTATCGGTTTTTCAGATGCCAAAGTGGCCCAACCTCAAGAAATTGAATCGGTGCTACCTCTAATCAATCCTCATTCTATCGAGTTAGATTCTTCCACTTCCACTGTATTCTTGAAACAGAAAGGAATGAAGATCGATCTTGGTTGTTTAGCCAAGGGGTATAGTGCAGATAAGGTTGCCCAATTTCTTAGAGAAGAGGGAGTGACTTCTGCCCTGATCAATCTGGGAGGGAATATCCTGACCATTGGAAAAAATCAGGCAAGAGGAAATCAGCCTTGGCAAATCGGGATTCAAGACCCAGCCAATCCGAGGGGAAATCACTTAATGACCATCCCTGTTGTCAATAAATCTGTCGTGACTTCAGGCATTTATGAACGTCACCTGACTGTCGATGGAAAAGATTACCATCATATTTTTGACAGTCAGACAGGATATCCTGTTGAAACGGAACTTGCTAGTCTCACAATTATCTCTGAAAAATCAGTCGATGGTGAAATCTGGACAACTCGTCTCTTTGGAGAAAGACCTGCTTCTATCCTCTGGCAAGTCGAAAGTTTGGAGGGCATTGAAGCCATCCTCATTGATAAGGAAGGTCACCTAAGCTGTTCTTCAGGAATTCCTACTCTATAGAAATAGATATTTCAATGGAGTTCTAAAATCGTATTATGTAAAAAGAGAAAGGAAATCTCATGTTAAAACTTATTGCTATTGTTGGAACAAATTCAAAACGTTCTACAAACCGTCAATTGCTTCAATACATGCAAAAACACTTTGCTGAAAAAGCTGAAATTGAACTTGTTGAAATTAAAGACATTCCTGTCTTCAATAAACCAGCTGACAAGCAAGTACCTGCTGAAATTCTGGAAATTGCTGCTAAAATTGAAGAGGCAGATGGCGTTATTATCGGTACTCCTGAGTATGACCACTCTATCCCAGCTGTTTTGATGAGCGCTCTTGCTTGGTTGTCTTATGGTATTTACCCACTTTTGAACAAACCAATCATGATTACAGGTGCTTCTTACGGTACACTTGGTTCATCACGTGCCCAATTACAACTTCGCCAAATCTTGAATGCTCCAGAAATTAAAGCAAGTGTCCTTCCAGATGAATTCTTGCTTTCACATTCTCTTCAAGCCTTCAACCCAAGTGGAGACCTAGTAGATCTTGATGTTATCAAAAAATTGGATGCCACTTTTGACGACTTCCGTATCTTTGTAAAAATCACAGAAAAATTGCGCAATGCACAAGAATTACTTCGCAAAGATGCTGAAGACTTTGACTGGGAAAATTTGTAAGATAGGAGACCAAAAAGAATGAAATTTGTTGGACTTGTAGGATCAAACTACGATCAATCATATAACCGTAAACTCTTGGAATTCATCCGTCGTCACTTCAAACTCAAATTTGAATTAGAAGTCCTTGAAATTGACGAAGTTCCAATGTTTAACCAGGACGAAAAATGGGATGAAAGTTTCCAATTACGTCTTTTGTATAACAGAATTACTCGTGCTGATGGTGTTATCATTGCTACGCCTGAGCACAACCATACAATCTCAGCTTCCCTAAAATCTGTTCTTGAATGGCTTTCATACGAAGTTCATCCATTTGAAAATAAGCCAGTCATGATTGTGGGAGCTTCTTACTACGACCAAGGTACTTCTCGTGCCCAAGTTCACCTTCGTAAGATTCTTGACGCTCCAGGTGTCAATGCCTACACTCTTCCAGGAAATGAATTCCTTCTTGGTAAAGCTAAAGAAGCTTTTGATGTTAATGGGAATATCACAAATGAAGGAACTGTTAATTTCCTTGAAACATGCTTGGACAACTTTGTAAAATATGTGGGAGTCGTTTCAAAATTGAAAAAACCAAAACCAATTGAACCAGAAGATTTATATTGTACAAATTCAATTGCAACTACCATTCAAGGTGTTGACCCTGATGATCCTGAATGGGTAGAAAAAGCAGCTGAACTTGTTGGAGCTGTTTCTGGAGATACTTACGTTAAATTAGACCACGGTATCTTGACAGTTAACCAAATTGACATGTTCTTAAAGGCAATGCCATTTGAATTGACATTTGCAGATGATAATAACCAATTCTTGTACTTTAATAACGCACACCAAGACCCAGATACAATGTTTGGTAAACGTGTCCGTGCTCAATCAGGAAATAGATTAGGAACAGTACACGGTACATTGCCAGATTCTAGAATGAAAAACGTTGAATGGGTTGTCGGCGTATTGCGTAACGGAGACCAAGAATATGTCCGTACAATTGTGCCAGGAACACCAGAAGGCGTTATTAATACCCATAATTACCAAGCAATGTACTATCCAGATGGTTCATATGCTGGAATTAATGAGATTATCTTTAATTTCCAACCATGGCTTGACTGGTACCTCAATACAACTGGTCAACGTCTAGTTGGTGGAAATGCTGCAGCTCCTGCCGGAGGCCACGGTGGTGCAGATGCCACATCTGGAGCTTCTGATTCAGGTGATGCTGGAGGTCACGGTGGTGGCGCAGACGCTACATCTGGCGCAAGTAACTAATAATAGTTTTGGGAACCATATTGGTTCCTTTTTTAGCGAAAAAAGACTAGCAGACAAAAACTGCTAGTCTTTTGGTTATTATTTTATCTATCCTTATTAAATGAAAGAATATTTATTATGAATTTGGGTCATCGAGACTACGACCATGTAAACCTTTTTCACGTTGGACTTGACGTAGTTTCTCTGGTGTAACATCGTTTCCTTCTTCGTCCACAATTTTGATTCCTTCGATGTGATGGCGAACAGAACGACGATATCCTTCAATATACTCCTCACGAAGTTTAGCTTGTTCAACTTTTTCAGCAGAAGTTAAGCCTTCTGTTTTTTTCTTTTTGGCAAGCGCGTTAATACGATCAATTTTTTTAGGATCCATGTTTCTCTCCTTTATGATAAGATTTAATCCGTTTAACAGATTTTATTTGGTATTGATTTGGTTAAAACGTGCAAGTTTAGCTGCTTTCTTGGTTAATTGCGACAAGATTGCCAAACGATTTTGTCGGACAGCCTGATCTTCGGCCATAACCATAGTATTTTCAAAGAAAGCATCAATAACTTGACTAAGCACAAAGAGCTGTTTCAATTGCTGACTGGCAGTCCCTGACAAAACGAGTGATTCTACTGCTTCTGCCAAGGCTTTCTCTTCTTCATTTTCAAAGAGAGCTGAATCAACTGTAGCAACTCCTTCTGCCTTCTCAGCCAAGTTAAAGGCACGAGAAAGTGATTCAACAGATGGTTTGAAGTCTTCTTCCTTGCTTGCTTCTACGAGAGCACTTGCTGCTTCCAACATATCCGCCACAACAAAGTTTGATCCTGCAAGAACGGCTTCCTTGATATCTTTTGGAGTAGAACCCATCATCTTATCAACACGAGCCTTGATAAAATCCATAACCTCTGTCTTATTTTCATAAGTCAAGCTGTCAAATTTCAAAGCATAAAGGCTATCAATCAACTCATCCATAGCAATGTGCCAACCAAAGGCATCCAAGATACGAACCACACCTTGCGTCGCACGACGAAGGGCATAAGGGTCATTAGAACCTGATGGAATCAAACCTACTGAGAAGAAACTCAAAATCGTATCCAATTTGTCTGCAATGGCAAGCACTGCGCCGACCTTGCTCTCTGGAAGTTCTCCTTCAGCTGATGTAGGCATGTAGTGTTCACGAATAGCAGCTGCCACCGCTGGAGTTTCACCAGCAAGAAGGGCATATTTCTCACCCATAATTCCTTGGAGTTCATCAAACTCACCAACCATACCTGTCAACAAGTCAAACTTGTAAATGGCTGCTGCGCGAGCTAGGTCAATCGTTTCATCCGCTGACAAGCCTGCTTTTTCTGCCAAGAGAATAGCAATCTGACCCGTACGAATCATGTGTTCACGAAGGGAACCAATTTTCTCATGGAAAGTGACATTGTTTAATTTTTCAACAAGATCTGAAATCACCAATTTTTGGTCTTCACGCCAGAAGAATTCTCCGTCTTCCAAGCGAGCTACCAAGACTTTTTCATTTCCTTTGATGACATTTTCCAAATACTCTGCATTTCCATTACGAACAGAAATAAAGTTTGGCAAGAGTTTACCATCTTGATCACGGACAACAAAGTAACGTTGGTGTTCTTTCATCGAAGTCACCAAAACTTCTTCTGGAACTTCAAGGTATTTGGCATCAAAACTTCCCATAAAGGCAGTTGGGTATTCAACCAAGTTCAAGACTTCATTCAGCAAATCAGCATCAATTTCGATACTTACACCATGTTTTGCCTCAATTTCCTTGATTTGGTCAACAATCATTTGCTCACGTTCACGTGGATCTGCGATTACAAATTGTGCACGAAGATCTTCTTCATAGCTCAATGCTGACTGAATTTTGGTTTCTTTCCCCAAGAAACGATGACCACGGCTCACACGACCTCCCTTGATATCAAGGAAATCCAAATCAAACTCTTCTTCATCTAAAAGAACAGTTAAAGTGTGAACAGGACGAATGTATTCAAAGCTATTTCCAGCCCAGTGCATGCTGACAGGGAAAGTCAATGACTTCAAGACATCTACAACACCAGGAACAATGGCTTCAACTGCTTGACCAATTTCTTCCTTGGTAACATAGACATATTCTTCACCCTTGATTTCACGGAATTCAATATCTTCAACTGTCAAGTCTTTCCCACGGACAAAGCCTTGAGCTGCTTTAGTGAAGTTTCCATCACTATCCAAGGCAATTTTCTTTGCTGGACCCTTGAAATCTTCTGTCAAATCAGACTGTTTGTCTGCAAGACCAGTCACACGAACAGCCAAACGACGTGGTGTTGAGAAGGTTTGAACGGCTTCAAAAGACAGGCGGTTTTCCTTG
>ENA-OWLI01000190-OWLI01000190.1-metagenome-genome-assembly--contig:-NODE-190-length-11100-cov-5.238298_pt1 | contig 11100 bp, 9 predicted proteins | sample MGYA00245346_ERZ651096 | MGnify/ENA primary metagenome ERZ651096 (study PRJEB26857, sample SAMEA4031766) | metagenome | biome: human; feature: oral; material: saliva | place: Philippines | collected 2014 | study...
AGATAAGAGCTGGACTGGTAAGATTAGCTATATCTCTGATTACCCTAAAACCAATGGCGAATCAGCAAGTGCAGCTGCTGCAACAGGTGGTAATTCTGGTTCTAAATATCCATATACCATCGATGTTACAAGTGAAATTGGTGATTTGAAACAAGGATTTTCAGTAAGCGTTGAGGTCAAGAATAAGAGTAAAGCCATTTTGGTTCCTCTAGCAAGTGTTGTGACTGAAAATGATAAGAACTATGTCTGGGTTCTTGACGAGCAGAAAAAAGCCAAGAAAGTGGAAGTTGGTTTGGGCAATGCTGATGCAGACAACCAAGAAATCACTTCAGGTCTGACAAATGGAGTCAAGGTCATCAGTAACCCAACGTCTTCTCTAGAGGAAGGAAAAGAGGTGAAGGCTGATGAAGAAACTAATTAGTCTAAAAAATATCTGCAGAAGCTACCGTAACGGTGACCAAGAATTGCAGGTTCTCAAAAATATCAACCTAGAAGTGAATGAGGGTGAGTTTGTTGCCATCATGGGACCGTCTGGTTCTGGTAAGTCTACTCTCATGAATACGATTGGCATGTTGGATACACCAAGCAGTGGAGAGTATTATCTTGAAGGTCAAGAAGTGGCTGGACTAGGTGAAAAACAACTAGCCAAAGTTCGAAATCAAGAGATTGGATTTGTTTTTCAACAGTTCTTTCTTCTATCCAAACTTAATGCTCTGCAAAATGTAGAATTACCCTTGATTTACGCAGGAGTTTCAGCTTCAAAACGGCGCAAGTTAGCTGAGGAATATCTAGATAAGGTTGAATTGACTGAACGTAGTCACCATTTGCCTTCGGAATTATCTGGTGGTCAAAAGCAACGTGTGGCTATTGCGCGTGCCTTGGTAAACAATCCTTCTATTATCTTAGCAGACGAACCGACAGGAGCCTTGGATACCAAAACAGGTAACCAAATCATGCAATTATTAGTTGAACTGAATAATGAAGGAAAAACGATTATCATGGTAACGCATGAGCCTGAAATTGCTGCTTATGCTAAACGCCAGATTGTCATTCGAGATGGAGTTATTTCATCTGATAGTGCTCAGTTAGAAAAGGAGGAAAACTAAGATGCAGAATCTGAAATTTGCCTTTTCATCTATTATGGCTCACAAGATGCGTTCTTTGCTTACCATGATTGGGATTATTATCGGTGTTTCATCAGTTGTTGTGATTATGGCTCTGGGTGATTCTATGTCTCGACAGCTCAATAAAAACATGACCAAATCTCAGAAAAATATCAGTGTCTTTTTCTCTTCTAAAAAAAGTAAAGATGGATCTTTTACTCAGAAACAATCAGCTTTTACGGTTTCTGGAAAAGAAGAGGAAGTTCATGTTGAACCACCAAAGCCGCAAGAATCTTGGGTCAAGGAGGCAGCCAAACTGAAGGGGGTGGATAATTACTATGTAACCAACTCAACGAACGCCATCTTGACTTATAAAGATAAAAAGGTTGAAAATGCCAATTTGACAGGTGGAAATATTACTTATATGAAGGCGGTTGAAAATGAAATTGTTGCAGGCCGTAGTCTGAGAGAACAAGATTTCAAAGAATTTGCAAGTGTCATTTTGCTTGATGAAGAATTATCCATTAGTCTATTTGGATCTCCTCAAGAGGCTATTAACAAGGTTGTAGAAGTCAATGGTTTTAGTTATCGAGTCATTGGTGTTTATACTAGCCCAGAATCTAAAAATTCAAAAATGTATGGTCTTGGCGGCTTGCCCATTACCACAAATATCTCTCTTGCTGCGAATTTTAATGTAGATGAAATAGCTAATATTGTCTTTCGAGTGAATGACACAAGTTTGACTCAAACTCTGGGGCCAGAATTAGCACGAAAAATGACAGAGCTTGCTGGCTTGCAACAGGGAGAATATCAAGTAGCAGATGAGTCAGCTGCATTTGCAGAAGTTCAACAATTGTTTAGTTTTATGACGACGATTATTAGTGCAATCGCAGGAATTTCTCTCTTTGTTGGAGGGACTGGTGTTATGAACATCATGCTGGTTTCGGTGACAGAGCGTACTCGTGAGATTGGTCTCCGTAAGGCTTTGGGTGCGACACGTGCTAATATTTTAATCCAATTTTTAATTGAATCCATGATTTTGACCTTGCTAGGTGGAGTTATTGGTCTAACCATTGCGACAGGCTTAACAGCTATAGCTGGTCTACTCTTGCAAGGATTGATAGCTGGTATAGAAGTAGGAGTATCAATCCCAGTTGCCCTATTTAGTCTTGCAGTTTCGGCTAGCGTGGGTATGATTTTTGGAGTTTTGCCAGCCAACAAGGCATCAAAACTTGATCCAATTGAAGCCCTTCGTTATGAATAGAATCAACAAGATGGACATTCGTCTATCTTGTTTTTGTATAGATTTCCCTATCGAAAATCCTTAAAAATGTGATATAATGAAGTGTTAGAAAAACAGGTTTCATTTGCCTGGAAAGGAAAAATTATGTCTGAAAAGAATTTTTATATTACAACGCCGATTTACTATCCATCTGGTAAACTTCATATCGGTTCTGCCTACACAACCATCGCCTGTGATGTCCTAGCCCGTTACAAACGCCTGATGGGCTACGATGTCTTTTATCTGACAGGTCTTGATGAGCATGGTCAAAAGATTCAACAAAAAGCAGAAGAAGCTGGGATTACGCCTCAAGCTTATGTTGATGGGATGGCGGTTGGCGTCAAAGAACTTTGGAAATTATTAGATATCTCATACGATAAATTTATCCGTACAACTGATGACTACCATGAAAAAGTAGTGGCTCAAGTCTTTGAACGCTTGCTTGCTCAAGATGATATTTACTTGGGTGAATATTCTGGTTGGTATTCAGTCTCAGATGAGGAATTCTTTACAGAAAGCCAGCTTGCAGAAGTTTTCCGTGACGAAGCTGGAAATGTAACTGGTGGTATCGCTCCATCAGGTCACGAAGTGGAATGGGTTTCTGAAGAGTCTTATTTCCTTCGTCTTAGCAAGTACCAAGATCGTTTGGTCGAATTTTTCAAGTCCCATCCTGAATTTATCACTCCAGATGGCCGTCTGAATGAAATGCTTCGCAATTTTATCGAGCCAGGTTTAGAAGACTTGGCGGTATCTCGTACAACCTTTACATGGGGAGTGCCTGTCCCATCAAATCCAAAACACGTTGTCTATGTTTGGTTTGATGCTCTTCTCAACTATGTGACAGCTCTTGGCTACGATCAAGACGAACACGCTAACTTTGACAAGTTCTGGAACGGAACAGTCTTCCACATGGTTGGAAAAGACATCCTTCGTTTCCACTCAATCTACTGGCCAATCCTTCTTATGATGTTGGATATCAAATTGCCAGAACGTTTGATTGGTCATGGTTGGTTTGTCATGAAAGACGGCAAGATGTCTAAATCTAAAGGGAACGTTGTCTATCCTGAAATGTTGATAGAGCGTTATGGATTAGATCCACTTCGTTACTACCTCATGCGTAGTCTTCCAGTTGGTTCAGACGGAACCTTTACTCCTGAAGACTATGTAGGCCGTATTAACTACGAATTGGCCAATGACCTTGGAAATCTCCTCAACCGTACGGTCTCAATGATTAACAAGTACTTTGATGGTCAAGTACCTGCCTATGTAGAAGGCGTGACTGAATTTGACAATGCTCTTGCTCAAGTAGCAGAACAATCAATCGCTGATTACCATACACACATGGAAGCAGTTGACTACCCACGTGCACTTGAAGCAGTCTGGACTCTTATCTCTCGTACTAACAAATACATCGATGAGACCGCACCATGGGTCTTGGCCAAGGATGAAGCTCTTCGTGACCAATTGGCAAGTGTTATGAGCCACTTGGCAGCTAGCCTACGTGTCGTTGCTCACTTGATTGAGCCATTTATGATGGAAACCAGTCGTGCAGTCTTGACTCAACTGGGTCTAGCAGAAGTTTCTAGCCTTGAAAACTTGAGCTTGGCTGATTTTCCTGCAGGTGTAACTGTAGTTGCTAAGGGAACACCAATCTTCCCACGTCTCGATATGGAAGAAGAAATCGCCTATATCAAGGAACAAATGGAAGGCAACAAGCCAGCTGTCGAAAAAGAATGGAATCCAGATGAAGTTGAACTCAAACTAAACAAGGAAGAAATCAAGTTTGAGGACTTTGACAAGGTCGAAATCCGTGTCGCAGAAGTCAAAGAAGTTTCTAAAGTAGAAGGTTCTGATAAGTTGCTTCAATTCCGATTGGATGCTGGTGATGGAAAAGATCGTCAGATTCTTTCAGGAATTGCAAAATACTATCCAAACGAACAAGAATTGGTCGGCAAGAAAGTTCAAATCGTTGCTAACCTCAAACCACGTAAAATGATGAAAAAATATGTCAGCCAAGGGATGATCCTCTCAGCTGAACATGATGGACAATTAACCCTTCTTACAGTTGATCCAGCTGTACCAAACGGAAGTGTGATTGGCTAAAAGTAGAGGCTCTTTGTCAACTGTAGTGGGTTGAAGAAAAGCTAAGATCGAGAAAGGACGAAATTTGTCCTTTCTTTTTTGATATTGAGAGCGATGAAAATCCGTTTTTTGAAGTTTTCAAAGTTCCGAAAACCAAAGGCATTTCGCTTGATAAGTTTAATGAGATTATTAGTCGCCTCCAATTTGGCGTTAGAATAGGGTAGTTGAAGGGCGTTGACAATCTTTTCTTTATCCTTGAGGAAGGTTTTAAAGACAGTCTGAAAAAGAGGATGAACCTGCTTTAGATTGTCCTCAATAAGTCCGAAGAATTTGTCAGGTTCCTTGTTCTGAAAGTGAAAAAGCAAGAGTTGATAGAGATTGTAGTGGTGTTTCAACTCTTCTGAATAGCTCAAAAGCTTGTCTAGAATTTCTTTATTTGTTAAGTGCATACGAAAAGTAGGGCGATAAAATCGCTTATCACTGAGTTTACGACTATCCTGTTGGATGAGCTTCCAGTAGCGCTTGATAGCCTTGTATTCATAAGATTGTCGATCGAATTGATTCATGATTTGAACACGAACACGACTCATGACACGGCTAAGATGTTGTATAATGTGAAAGCGATCTAGAACGATTTTAGCATTTGGGAGTGAAACAGTCTGGGAGACTGTTTCAGCCTGAGCCTAGAAATTCGAAAGCGAAGTCGTTTAGCTAAGTCATAGTAGGGACTAAACATATCCATACTAATGATTTTTACCTGACAACGAACAGCTCGATTGTAGAGCAGAAAATGATTTCTTATGATAGCTTGTGTTCTCCCTCAAGAACAGTGATGATATCGAGTTTTTCAAAATCTTGCGCAATGAAACTCATCTTCATCTCCCGATTGAAACAGTCACTCCCCTGACTGTTTCAACGTTCCAAGACATAATCTCAGGAAGGCGAGAAAAATCAGGCTTAAAGTGAAAGTCATTGAGCTTTCGAATGACAGTTGAAGTTGAAATGGCCAGCTGATGAGCAATATCGGTCATAGAAGTCTTTTCAATCAACTTTTGCGCAATTTTTTGGTTGATAATACGAGGAATTTGGTGATTTTTCTTGACGAGAGAAGTCACAGCGACCATCATTTTAGAGCAATGATAGCACTTGAATCGACGCTTTTTCAGGAGGATTCTAGTAGGTATACCAGTCGTTTCGAGGTAAGGAATTTTAGAAGTCTTTTGAAAGTCATATTTCTTCATTTGATGTCCACAATCAGGACAAGATGGGACGTCGTAGTCCAGTTTGGCGATGATTTCTTTATGTGTGTCCCTATTAACGATAAAAATTTTTTCAAGCAAAGTGATTTTTCTATCGAAGTTGAGTGGTGCCAAATGGCCCTTTTTTTGGTATAATTTTTTATAATGAAAACGATTGGTAATCGCTATGTTGTGGTTGATTTAGAGGCAACTAGCACAGGTAGTAAGGCTAAAATTATCCAAGTGGGAATTGTTGTGATTGAGGATGGAAAAATCGTCGATCACTATACGACAGATGTCAATCCACACGAACCTTTGGATGCTCATATCAAAGAACTGACAGGGCTGACTGACCAACGTCTGGCGCAAGCACCTGATTTTTCGCAAGTTGCCAGAAAAATCTTTGACTTGGTGGAGGATGGGATTTTTGTAGCCCATAATGTTCAGTTTGATGCCAATCTCTTGGCGGAAAATTTATTTTTTGAAGGCTATGAGTTAAGAAATCCTCGTGTTGATACGGTCGAATTGGCCCAGGTATTTTTCCCTAAACTGGAAAAATATAGCTTGCCGATATTGTGTCGAGAATTAGGAATTCCTCTAAAACATGCTCATACAGCCCTTTCAGATGCCCAAGCTACTGCGGAATTACTTTTATTTCTACGGGAAAAGATGGCCCAGCTTCCGAAAGGTCTCTTGGAACTCTTGCTGGAAATGGCTGATGCTCTCTTATACGAGTCTTACCTGGTTATTGAAGAAATTTATCGAAGTCAATCTATCCTGAGTTCTCCAGACTTGGTCCAAGTTCAAGGGCTGTATTTCAAGAAAACTGCAGCTCCCCTAAAGCCACGAAAACTATCTCAAGATTTTTCTAAAAATATTTCTCTGTTGAATCTTGAAGTGAGGGAGGAGCAAGAAAATTTTGCTAAAGAGGTTAGCTCGCTATTGAAAGATGAGCCTGTCTCTCTGATTCAAGCGCCGACAGGGATTGGAAAAACCTATGGCTATCTCTTACCTGCTTTGTCCCAAGTGGAAAATCGTCAGATTGTCCTTAGTGTTCCGACAAAGATTCTTCAAAATCAAATCATGGAAGAAGAAGGTAAACGTCTCAAGGAAGTGTTCCATGTAGATATTCATAGTTTAAAGGGGCCACACAATTATCTGAAGTTGGATGCCTTTTATCGTTCCTTGCAGGAAAATGATGAAAATCGCTTATTTAGACGCTTTAAAATGCAACTCTTGATCTGGCTGACTGAGACAGAGACAGGAGATTTGGATGAAATTGGGCAACTCTACCGTTACCAACATTTTCTAAGAGACCTTCGTCATGATGGGAATTTATCATCTCAGAGCTTATTTGTGACGGAAGATTTTTGGAAACGTAGTCAAGAAAGAGCAGATACTTGCAATCTTTTAGTGACTAATCATGCCTATCTTGTAACTAGACTTGAAGATAATCCTGAATTTGTCAGTGACCGTTTATTGATTATTGATGAAGTTCAAAAGATTTTATTAGCTCTAGAAAATCTTCTTCAAGTAACCTACGATATCCAGTCTATTATTGATTTGCTTGATAAGGCTTTACTGGACGAGCAAAATAAGGTCCAGCAACGAATACTAGAAAGTATTCGCTTTGAGTGTCTTTACTTGATAGAACAATTTCAGTCTGGAAAATCTCGGAAAAATATCTTAGATTCTCTTGCCAATCTCCACCAGTATTTTTCAGAATTAGAAGTAGAAGGCTTTGAGGAGTTGGTTCGCTATTTTACAGCTGACCGAGATTACTGGCTTGAAGCAACTGAAACGAGTCAAAAGAAAATTCAGATTTCTTCTACAAAATCAGGCCGAATTCTCCTATCTTCTTTAGTGCCAAATTCATGTCAAGTCTTGGGAGTGTCGGCTACTCTTGAGATTAGTCAGAGAGTTTCTTTGGCAGATCTTTTAGGCTATCCTGAAGCTAAATTTGTCAAGATTGAAGCTCGTAGAAAACAGGACCAAGAAGTGGTTTTGGTCAAAGATTTCCCCTTGGTAACAGAAACCTCCTTAGAAGTCTATGCCCAAGAGGTAGCTGATTTGCTGATGGATGTTCAAGATTTCCAACAACCGATTTTGGTTCTCTTTACTGCTAAAGACATGCTTCTAGCAGTATCGGATTTACTTCCAGTTAGCCATCTGGCCCAGTATAAAAATGGGGATGTTCATCAACTGAAGAAACGCTTTGAAAAAGGGGAACAACAAATCCTGCTTGGTGCAGCAAGTTTCTGGGAGGGAGTTGATTTTTCAAGTCATCCTTTTGTGATTCAAGTTGTACCAAGACTTCCTTTCCAAAATCCCCAAGAACCCTTGACGAAAAAGATCAATCAGGAACTGCATCAGGAAGGGAAAAATGCCTTTTATGATTATCAATTGCCAATGGCTATTATTCGTTTAAAACAGGCTTTGGGAAGAAGTATGAGACGTGAACACCAACGTTCCTTAACTCTCATTTTGGATAGGAGAATGGTCGGAAAAAGATACGGCAAACAAATAGTGACTTCTCTAGCAAAAGAAGCGACTGTTAAAACCCTCTCTCGGTCTGAAGTTAATGAAGCTATTGATAAATTTTTAAATGAACTTTGATAAATAGTATAGTATGAAAGTATAAGGTTAGTATATATGAAACGTTCTCTCGACTCTAGAGTCGATTATAGTTTGCTCTTGCCAGTATTTTTTCTACTGGTTATTGGCGTGGTGGCTATCTATATAGCTGTTAGTCATGATTATCCAAACAATATTCTGCCCATTTTAGGGCAGCAGGTCGCCTGGATTGCCTTAGGGCTTGTGATTGGTTTTATCGTCATGCTCTTTAATACAGAATTTCTTTGGAAAGTGACCCCCTTTTTATATATTTTAGGCTTGGGACTCATGGTCTTGCCGATTGTCTTTTATAATCCAAGCCTAGTTGCATCAACGGGTGCCAAAAACTGGGTATCGGTAAATGGTGTTACCTTGTTCCAGCCGTCAGAATTTATGAAGATATCATACATCCTCATGCTGGCCCGTGTCATTGTCCAATTTACAAAGAAACATAAGGAATGGCAACGTACAGTTCCGCTGGACTTCTTGTTGATTTTCTGGATGATTCTCTTTACCATTCCAGTCCTAGTTCTTTTGGCACTTCAAAGTGACTTGGGGACGGCTTTGGTTTTTGTAGCCATTTTCTCAGGAATCGTCTTACTATCAGGAGTTTCTTGGAAAATTATTATCCCAGTATTTGTGACTGCTGTAACAGGAATTGCTGGTTTTCTAGCCATCTTTATCAGCAAGGACGGTCGGGCTTTTCTCCATCAACTGGGAATGCCGACCTACCAAATCAATCGTATCTTGGCTTGGCTCAATCCATTTGATTTTGCCCAAACAACTACTTACCAGCAGGCTCAAGGACAAATTGCCATTGGAAGCGGTGGCTTATTTGGTCAAGGATTTAATGCTTCGAATCTGCTTATTCCAGTTCGGGAGTCGGATATGATTTTCACGGTTATCGCAGAAGATTTTGGCTTTATTGGCTCTGTCCTTGTTATCGCCCTTTACCTCATGCTGATTTACCGTATGTTGAAGATTACTCTTAAATCAAATAATCAGTTCTACACCTATATTTCCACAGGTTTGATTATGATGTTACTCTTCCATATCTTTGAGAATATCGGTGCCGTGACAGGTTTGCTTCCTTTGACGGGGATTCCCTTACCTTTCATTTCTCAAGGTGGATCGGCTATTATCAGTAACTTGATTGGTATTGGCTTGCTTTTATCTATGAGTTACCAGACTAATCTAGCTGAAGAAAAGAGCGGAAAAGTTCCATTCAAACGGAAAAAGGTTGTATTAAAACGAATCAAATAAGGAGAAAATCATGGTTAAAGTAGCAGTTATGTTAGCTCAAGGCTTTGAAGAAATTGAAGCATTGACAGTTGTAGATGTCTTGCGTCGTGCAAATATTACTTGTGATATGGTTGGTTTTGAAGAGCAAGTGACTGGTTCGCATGCAATCCAAGTAAGTGCAGATTGTGTTTTTGATGGTGATTTATCAGACTATGACATGATTGTTCTTCCTGGAGGGATGCCTGGTTCTGCACATTTACGCGATAATCAGGCCCTGATTCAAGAGTTGCAAAGTTTCGAGCAAGAAGGCAAAAAAATAGCAGCCATTTGTGCGGCACCAATTGCCCTCAATCAAGCAGGGCTACTGAAAAACAAGCAGTACACTTGTTATGATGGCGTTCAAGAGCAAATCCTTGATGGTCACTATGTCAAGGAAACAGTAGTGGTAGATGGTCATTTGACAACCAGTCGAGGCCCCTCAACAGCCCTTGCCTTTGCCTACGAGTTGGTGGAGCAATTAGGAGGAGACGCAGAGACTTTACGAACAGGAATGCTCTATCGAGATGTCTTTGGAAAAAATCAGTAAAACGGGAGTCAAACTCTCGTTTTTTTTTATGTGGAAAACTCAGGGAAATCATCGCTTTTTTCATAAAAAAATGCTATAATGAAGGGTATGAAATATCACGATTACATCTGGGATTTAGGTGGAACTTTACTAGATAATTACGAAACTTCAACAGCTGCATTTGTTGAAACATTGGCATTGTATGGCATCACACAAGACCATGACAGTGTCTATCAGGCTTTAAAGGTTTCTACTGATTTTGCGATTGAGACATTCGCTCCCAACTTAGAGAATTTTTTAGAAAAGTACAAGGAAAATGAAGCCAGAGAACTTGAACACCCGATTTTATTTGATGGAGTTTCTGGTTTATTGGAAGACATTTCAAATCAAGGTGGCCGTCATTTTTTGGTCTCTCACCGAAATGATCAAGTCTTGGAAATTTTAGAAAAAACCTCTATAGCAACCTACTTTACAGAAGTGGTGACTTCTAGCTCAGGTTTTAAGAGAAAACCAGATCCTGAGTCCATGATTTATTTAAGAGAAAAGTATCAAATTAACTCTGGTCTTGTCATCGGTGATCGGCCGATTGATATCGAAGCAGGGCAAGCTGCTGGACTCGATACCCACTTGTTTACCAGTATCGTGAATTTAAGACAAGTATTAGACATGTAAGAAAAAGGAATAAGATGACAGAAGAAATCAAAAATCTGCAGGCACAGGATTATGATGCCAGTCAAATTCAAGTTTTAGAGGGCTTAGAGGCTGTTCGTATGCGTCCAGGGATGTATATCGGATCAACCTCAAAAGAAGGTCTTCACCATCTAGTCTGGGAAATTGTTGATAACTCAATTGATGAGGCCTTGGCAGGATTTGCCAGCCATATTCAAGTCTTTATTGAGCCAGATGATTCGATTACTGTTGTAGATGATGGGCGTGGTATCCCAGTCGATATTCAGGAAAAAACAGGTCGACCTG
>ENA-OWLI01000194-OWLI01000194.1-metagenome-genome-assembly--contig:-NODE-194-length-11028-cov-3.250068_pt1 | contig 11028 bp, 6 predicted proteins | sample MGYA00245346_ERZ651096 | MGnify/ENA primary metagenome ERZ651096 (study PRJEB26857, sample SAMEA4031766) | metagenome | biome: human; feature: oral; material: saliva | place: Philippines | collected 2014 | study...
AATACAGCCTTAAAGTGGGAGCAGAGTCACACTTTTGAGGCTGGTCTTGACCTTGGTTTCTTCAAGAATCGTCTGTCATTAATTCTCGATTACTACGTTCGTAATACGAGTAATCTGCTTCAGAGCGTGAGTCTTCCTTCCTACTTAGGTTTCTCTTCTATCCAAACAAACTTGGGTAAGTTGCGTAATCAAGGATTTGAAATGGAGGTGCGTGCTACTCCTATTCACCTGAAGAACAGTTTCCGTTGGGACCTCTCTTTCAACCTCTCAACAGTAAAGAATACGATTATTCAGCTTCCTAAGAGCGACCGTCCATTCAATCAACTTCAAGGAGTAGAGGTTGCTGCGGGCAAGGTTGGCGCTGATGGCAAGACTCCTACTAAGTGGATTGGTGGTTATCGTGAGGGTGGAACACTCGGAGAACTCTATGGTTACAGCCAAGATCACATCTTTAGAGATTGGGATGATGTAAAGGCAAATGCTAACAAACGTATTGATAACATTGCAAAGTTGTACGGTCCTGGTCTTGCTGATGAAGTAAACCCACAGACTGGAGTGCTTTATAAGAACTCAACAGGCTGGAAGGCTATTGAGCCTGGTGATGTTTGTTGGGAGGATATCAATGAAGATGGTATTATCAACTCACTCGATCGTAAGGTATTGGGTAATTCAAGACCTTCTGTTACGGGTGGTTGGACAAGTACGTTAAGCTATAAGAATCTCTCGTTATTTGCTCGTTTTGACTATGCTTTAGGTCACATGATTTACAATGATCTCAAGGCTCGCTCTATGGGACAGTATCAAGGACAGTTTAATCTTATAGAGAATGTACAGGATATGTGGACGGAAACTAATCCAGGTGCAAGCTATCCAGCATTCAGTTATGCCGACCAGTTGAATAAGCAGAACATCTGGCGTGAAGGCTCTAAGTTCTTTGAGAAGGCTGGTTACATGGCTTTGCGTGAGATAACATTGAGTTATACCTTACCAAGAACATGGATTAAGGCAATGAAGATGGCGAATGCCAATGTTTATGTGACAGGACAGAACCTCTTCTATCTTACCCCTTATGACGGAGCTTCTCCTGAAGCAATCTTGGACGGATATGACTACGGTCGTTACCCAACTCCTCGCACACTTATCTTTGGATTAAACGTTACATTTTAATTAAGCAATGTTACTTACAATGAAAAAGTTACTATCCTATATAACAGCTGCAGCTCTCAGCCTTTCGCTGACAGGCTGTATGGACATTGAGCCAGTTAGTACTATTACCGATGCAAACTACTGGAAGAATCCAGATCAAGTACAAGCTTTCAATCAAGGACTGAGTTCTTGGATGCGAAGCTATGCTGATAAGTATATCGTCTGGGGTGAGATGCGAAGTAATATCTATAGTGGAACCTCTTTTAGTGGAGAGGCTCCACAGGGTTATGACCGTCTATGGAATAACACACTTGAGAAGAGTAGTGCGGTGATAGGCAATTATGGAGGTCTTTATACTGGTATCAACCAAATCAATTTGATGATAGATAAGGTGAATGAAGCCGGCTATCTGACAGATGCGGAGAAGGCTAACTACCTTGCTGGTGCTCATGGTATGCGTGCTTTCTTGTATTTCCAGTTGCTCCGTACCTATGGTGATGTTATTGTTTATCTACAGCATACGGAGGGTAAGACTATTGACTTAGGTAAGGTTGCCCGTAAGCAGGATGCTGCTGCTGACGTAATGAAGCAGATTAAGGCAGACATCTTGGCTTCAGAGACCGCTTATAACAATAACTATAAGTTCACCAATGGTCGTACTTATTGGTCACTTGCTGCAACGAAGATGCTCAAGGGTGAAGTCTATCTGTGGAGTGGAAAGCAGATGGGTGGTGGTACTGCCGACTATCAGACTGCGCTTACAGCTTATCAAGATGTTCAGAATAATGCGGATGTGAGTCTGCTTGATAATTTTGAAGATGTCTTTGCATATGATAACAAGGAGAATAAAGAGATTATCTATGCACTCCATAATCGAGAGAATGAAACTTCTTTGTGGGGCGGACTTTACACTTCACTCGTAATGAACAAGCAGAATGTAGGTGCTTATCGTCTGCATAATGATGCTGGACAGGCAATTCAGTTCAGTGAGTCACCGAATCTAAACTTGCGTTTAGGTAGTGGTGTAATGCGTTTCCCACTTGACAAACGTTTGTGGACTAAGCTTTATACAAATGATAATGATAAACGTAAGAAAGCTTCTTTGGCTGATGTTTATCAGGCTTCTGATGGTTCATACGTTGGTAATATCTGTAATAAGTTCCATGGAACATTGATTGCTGGTAGTTCTGCCACATCATGGTATGACGATCAACCTATCTATCGTTTTGCAGAGTGTTTGCTTGGTATTGCTGAAGCTAAGGCTTTCTTAGGTCAGGACCCATCAACAGAAATCAATCAAGTTCGTCGTCGTGCATACGGTGCAACCTACTTCAATGCTCATACAGAGGTGCAATATCCAAATGATGTAAGTACTGGAGGAAGTACCGCACTGACTAACTTCTATACCGATAACCCATTTGTTGGTGGTGATGAGGACCCAATAGAAGCTATCCTTAAAGAGCGTATGCGTGAGTTCTTGTTTGAAGGAAAGCGTTGGCATGATATCCGTTTGGTTGATAAGGCTACAAAGTATTCAACTGCAAGTGCCGACCGCTTGTTGTGGCCTATTGATGAGACAACCAAGTCAACGAATGCTGAATTGAAACAGACTCCTGGTTACGGAGATTAATACGAAAAGAGATTAATTTTTAATTTTATAGGGGAAAGATAGGGAATAAAATCTCGTCTTTCCCCCTTTCTTTTGCTTGTATTTATCAAGGCTTTCTGTTTTTGTTGCGTACTGTCTGGTAAACATTGTTCGAATTAATGATTTATTTGTGTCTTACCATCCGTTACAATGGACCTTATAAAACATCTTTATGTGTTGTGCTGATGCTTAGCACATGTGGTGCGGACACCTAACACCAATGGTGCTAAGCATGACTTAAGCGACTCGCTTTCCCATTTATTCTAAGAATAGACTTACTTATTGTTAGTTGGTTTACTAACTTTTAGGTATTGTACCACACTCTATTATTTTCTACCTTTGTATCGATAATTGAATACATGTTTTTAACTTAGGACTCAATTCGTTGTAACACGGAGTCTTTAAACTACAAGTTAGATGAAAAATAACAGAAAAAGATTTATCTGCAAAGGGGTGTATAATACTTATTCGTTATATAGAAAGGCGATTTGTCTAATACTTTTTTCGAGTTTTTTCATGCTTAGTGGAAATGCACAAGAGGTGAATAAGCGTGATACAACTGTAGAGATGAAAGAAGTTATGGTGACAGCACGTAGCGAGATTAGGAAACTAAAAGAATCAGCAATGCCTATATCCGTTATTGGACAGCGTCAGTTACAAGGTACGGCGACAAATATTAATGACGTACTTGCGCGTACAGTTGGAGTTACCGTGCGAAATACAGGAGGGTTAGGTAGTGCCTCTCGCATTTCACTTCGTGGCTTAGAAGGTAAGCGTATGGGAATGTATGTGGATGAAGTCCCGATGTCGCAGTTGAGTAACTTTGTTGCCTTAAATGATATTCCTACGAATATGATAGAGCGTATTGAGGTTTATAAAGGTATTGTCCCTTATAAGTTTGGTGGTTCAGCCTTAGGAGGAGCTGTCAATGTAGTAACAAAGGAATATCCACCTGTTTATTTTGACTTCTCATACGAACTGGGTTCATTTAACACACATCAAGTATCAACGGTGTTTAAACGTACCAATCATAAAACAGGTCTACAATTTGGTATTGGCGGAGCCTTCTCGTTTTCAAAGAACAATTACAAGATGACCTTGGCTAATTTGGACAATAGAATTGTGGAAAGAGACCATGATAAGTTCAATAAAGTCATGGCTGGAATGTCTGTTAAGGCTACGAAATGGTGGTTTGATGAAATGAAGTGGGAACTTATTTTCCTCAAGACACGTCAGGAAATACAAGGAATCGACCTCGATGTGCGTGAGGCTTATAACCATTCTGTTAGTGGATTGACGGCATTGACACTAAAGCGTAAGAATTTCTTTTTGGACGGTCTCGATTTTGATTTTGATATAGGATATATCATTGGTAGGTATGGTTTAAATGATAAGGCATCAAATCGTTATGATTGGGACGGAAACAAGTTGCCTGCAGTCTCTCCATACGGAGGAGAGCAGAATAACTTCCCTTCAGATGGAAGAAACCAGTCGAACGAGTTGACTTCGAAACTTAATTTGGGATATACTATAGATAAGCATCATGGCATTAATCTGAATGTTTACTTTGATAGGAATTCACTTCATCCAAATGACTCTTTAATGGATAAAGCCTTAGGATTTCAATCAAATTTCCCAAGTAAGATGAAAACCTTAACAACGGGTTTGTCATACGATTTGACCCTCTTTGATGGTCGTTTCCAGAATGCTTTTACTTTAAAGAACTTTATTTTCTCATCTCATTCTCGTAGTATAGATGTTTATTCGGTACGTGCGCCAGAGCCTGTAAAAGTGTCTAAATCTTATTTTGGATTTAGTGATGCCTTTCGTTATAAGTTTACAGATGATTTGATGCTAAAGGCCTCTTTTAATTCAGAGGTGCGAATACCTACAAGTGAGGAGTTGATAGGTAATGGATATTCTATCCTTGCATCCCCAGCTTTGAAGCCTGAGCGTACATCTGGTGTCAATCTTGGTATGCTTTATCGTCACTTAAAACAAGATGGTGGACTTGTTGAGATAGAGTTGAATGGTTTTTATAATCATTTGAAAGACATGATAAGGTTCACGCCTGATATGATTCCTACGATGGCTCGCTATCGTAACTTTGGTAGTGTTCGTACGAGAGGTGTTGAACTTGATGTTAAGGGAGATGTCTGTCCAGTACTTTATCTTTATGCGAATGGTACTTATCAAGACCTTCGTGATGTCAGAAAGCTAACTCCTGGTACTACTGTCGAGAATCCCACCTATATGAAACGTATCCCAAACGTACCTTATCTATTAGCAAACTTTGGTGCAGAGTTCCATAAAGAAAACCTCTTTGGAGGAAAGGAACAGAACACACGTTTCCTCTTTGATGCTTCATACGTGCATACATATTACTATGATTTTGAAGTAAGTCGGTATCAAGATAAGAAGATTCCTTCTGCTTTGACGATGGATGCAGCAATAGAACATAGTTTCAAGAATGACCAATGGGTTTTAACGTTTAAGGTAAAGAATCTTATGGATCGCCATGTTGTATCAGAGTTTAATCGTCCTCTGCCAGGAAGATATATAGGAGTAAAAGTTAGATATCTTCTGAAGTAAGAAGCAATAAGACTTTATTTTGCAATATGAAAGAATAAAGTATGATTCATAAAGAAAGGGCATATTGTGTGTCTATAGAGATAATATTAATATTAAATAAAGAGAACAATGAAAAAGCTTAAATCAATTCTTTCAGCCATTGTTGTGATGGCTATGTTTACCGCTTGTGGAAACAATGGTGACGACCCAACACCGAGTCCTAATCCTACTCCTGGTAATAAGGACTTCCATGGAGTTGTCTTCGCAACGGGAATTACCAATCCAGAGGGTAGTAGTGGTAATGTATATTTACAAGCATTACCAAGTTTATTGCCTGGTACTTATGATAATAGCAATAGTATTCCTTGCGGTTTTGGTTCTACGCCAATTGTAACAGAGTCGGGCAATGTCTACTCATTCCCTGATTATATGGGTAACACGAAGGCGGAGATAAATCGCTATAGAATTATGAACGATGGTACATGGAAGAAAGAAGGTGCATTGTCTATTCCTGCTGGTGCTGCAGCATGTAACATCGTAGAGGCAAGTAGTGAGAAAGCATACGTCAGTTTACAAGGTATTGGTGTTGTGATGGTATTCAACCCAACAACTATGACAAAGATTGCAGATATTGACCTTAATAATCTGAAACAGTCAGATACGAGGGTTGCACCAGCTGCAATGATTATTCGTGATGGTAAACTCTTTGTTGGACTGAACCAAATGAATGCTCAGTATATGCCAACACGTAATAACATTGAACTGGCTATGATTGATGTGAAGACTGATAAGGTTGAAAAGCATATCGTTAACACTACTTTGGGACTGTGCTTTGCCACACGCCCGATAGACCCAGGTTCCATTTTCATGGATGAGAACAAAGACATATATATCAACTGTATCGGTTCATTCGGTTTCATCCCAGGGCTCAATGGTGGTATTGTACGCATAAAGAACGGTTCGACAGACATCGATCCCGACTACTATATCCGGCTTGACAAAACAGAAGTTGTAGGTCTGACGACTAAGTATGCCAACTTCCTGTCAACGATATTCTACGCCGACAACGGAAAGGCTTACGCATATGCTAACTCATTCGGTCTTGATCCTAACGGACTGAAGAATCCTTATGTCAGCCTTACCAACATTCCAGTTGTTATCGACCTAAAGCAAAAGACGGTGGCTGTCATAAAGGGAATGGAAATTTCCAACCCGCAAGGAATAGCCATCGGCAGGCATAAAAACCTGATTGTCTTTGGAAGTGCCAATAAGAAAGCGAATGGATTTTACACATATAACCCTGACACGAAAGAAGTGGTTGGTCCAGTCGTACAGGTGAAAGGAAATCCAAGCTTCTTCCATAGTTTTGCGAAGTAATTTAGCTTTGTACAATAGAAAAGAGGGTGTGTCACAATTGATACATCCTCTTTTTATTTTGCTTTGTAATCAGATAACGGGACAGTAGATATTTAGTGTGGATACACATTTAGTTTGTGGAGCTACTTGGGCAATTGTTGAAATTCAATTTGCTGTCACTGCTGTCATTTGTTGTATGTGCTTAACTTGTTAGTTTACAGAGGAATAAACGAAGTGTTAAAAGTGACAGGAAATTGAAATAAAAATATTCTTGTAAGATATGTGTATGTATGATGAAGTTAAGAATAGCTTTATAATAATCTTTTTCTGTCTGCTTAAACTCATGTTGAGACGTGCATTGGGGTATATAGAAAACAAAAAAGGTTGGTAATCATAATGATTATCAACCTTTTTGTAGCGGGACGGGGCTACGATCCCCGGACCTCCGGATTATGAATCCGACGCTCTAACCAACTGAGCTATCCCGCCGTCCATTTAACTTTCGTTCTTGAAAGCGGGTGCAAAGGTATGAAGAAAATATCATACTCGCAAATATTAAGTCGTTTTTTTAACGGATATTCGATAAAAAGTTTTATATTTGCACCTGACAATAGGAATATACGACTATATAACATGTTGTCATCTCGTATGATAGTTGTATTTCTTGGTGCGCGATATTACTGACGGATTTATCTGTTAGTTTGTTTGAAAGGCAATAAAATAGGGCTTTATTCGTTAAAGATATGTCCTTCTGTATGGCGCATGAAAAGAGAATTGTAGTTCTAACATGATGTAGATTATGTTGTTTCTAATGACTATTTGTACAACTGCTAAAAACTGACTTGTATGAAGAATGTCTTTTAATAGAATGTTTTTAAAGCATTGATAGCAGAAAAAAGAGAGTTGTAAAAAGAATAATATTAAACGTAATAATTGAAGATGAGTAAGAAAATCGAACTGGAATACGAATTGAAAACACGTTCGGGCAGTGCTGTGTGGGCACTGATTAGCACACCAATTGGTTTGATGAAATGGTTGGCAGATGAAGTAACGATTGATGAAGATGTGGCAACCTTTATTTGGGGTGACCCGCTACGTGAACACGATACACATACAGCAACAGTTGTCGAAATGGTGAAGAACAATTATATACGTTTTCATTGGGACTCTTCTGATAGTGATTCTTATTGGGAAATGAAGATGTTTCATAGCGAGATTGCTGGCAACTATCATCTGTTGGTTACTGACTTCGCTGATGATGATGATGTGGAAGGGTTGGAACAACTTTGGAATCAGAATATAGACCGCCTACATCGTATAACAGGGATGTAATCTTTTATAAATATATTGTAATCGGAATAGGGTATATGACACGACGTTGAAGTAGCCGTTCATATACTCTATTCTGTTGTTTAGAGGGGTTGTAAGAGTGGAATGATGTTCTTTGTTTACTCAGTATATTGTACAGATAGAGAAAGAAAGAGCCTTTCCAGTGTTACTTCTTTTGAAGTTGTAGCGCTTTATGGAGAAGATGTATAAACAAAATAGTAAAGGGTAGAGGAGGGTAGATGTTATAAAAGGAAAGACGCTGGTAAAAGAATAAAAATACTAAAAAAGACCATTACTCTGATATTTTTATGTAATTTTGCAAAAGGTAAGTCGCACTTTACAGATTAAAAGCAAGATTTCTCTGCTTTTATTCGTAATAGCTTCGCACATAAAATAAGGGAGGATAAGAACCTCGTTATTATATCATGTTTCAAATCAAGAAGTTAGATATATTCATTGCCAAGCAGTTTGGTATGCTTTTCATGGGAACATTCTTCATCAGCTTGTTTGTGTTGATGATGCAGTTCTTGTGGAGATATGTTGACGACTTGATTGGAAAAGGATTGTCAATGGATGTTCTTGGACAATTCTTTTGGTATATGAGCTTGATGATGGTGCCACAGGCGCTTCCTTTGGCAATCCTTCTTTCATCGCTTATTTCTTATGGTAACCTTGGTGAAAGTTCAGAGTTGACAGCGATAAAAGCAGCTGGTATCTCTTTGATTCAGTCGTTTAGAGGACTGATCGTTGTTAGTATTTTTATCGCCTTCGGTTCTTTTTACTTCCAAAATAACGTAGGACCAATAGCACATAAACATATAGCTCAACTACTCATCTCTATGAAGCAGAAGAGTCCTGAGTTGGAAATCCCAGAAGGAATCTTCTATGATGGTATTCCACAAACCAATCTCTACGTAGAGAAGAAAGACTTAAAGACAGGTCACCTATATAATATTATGGTGTACCGAATGACGGATAGCTACGAAGATCAAGCTATTATTCTTGCTGACTCAGGTATGTTGCAGTCTACAGCAGATAAGAAACATCTTGTTCTGAACCTATGGAGCGGAGAGTGGTTTGAGAATATGCGCTCACAGGAAATGGGTAATAGTGCCAGTGTTCCTTATCGTCGAGAGACATTTGCACATAAACATATTGTCCTTGACTTCGATGGTGACTTCAATCTTACGGACATGGCTGGTATCTCTAACGATGCCCGTACGAAGAGTATTCAGAAGATACAGCATGACAAAGACTCCTTAGTGCATGTTTATGATAGTGTGGGTAATGCTTTCTATAAGGATGCACAGTCCCTTTATTATCGAACGCCTAAGTTAAAGGCTGTCGAAAGGAAGGAGGCCATAAAACTGTCGGAAGAGAAGGCATTCAACATAGATTCGGCCTTTAATAAGCTACCTGCCGATCAACGACGTTATGTTGTTGACCAAGCTTTATCGACCGTTCAGCAAGAAGTAAGCGACCTTGATTTTAAGAGTATGATAACCAGTGATGGCGATAGATTAATCCGTTTACATGATATTGAGACGATTAACAAGTTCACCTTGTCGTTGATATGTATTATCTTCTTCTTTATCGGAGCTCCACTTGGTGCGATTATCCGTAAGGGAGGATTGGGTATTCCTATCATTATCAGCGTTATCGTGTTCATTATATTTTATATCCTCGATAATACTGGTTATCGAATGTCACGTCAGGGAGACTGGGCGATATGGTTTGGTAAAGGATTGTCTATGGCTGTTCTTATCCCAATGGCAGTCTTCTTCACCTATAAGGCAAACAATGATTCAACAGTGTTCAATGCGGATATGTATAAGAACATGTTGATGAAGATGTTTGGAATGCGTGTGAAACGTAGTATAGCCAGTAAGGAGGTTATCTTAAATGACCCTGATTATAGCAAGGCTGCAGTACAACTCAGTGATTTGAGCGTAAGAATTACGGAGTATGCTAAGACACGCAGGCTGAAGTCTGCGCCTAATGTTGTAAAGGTGTTCTTCCGCTATCATACGGATCATGTGATTGAGAAGATTAACGATGAACTTGAAAATGTCATAGAGGACTTGGGCAATACGCGTAATAGAGTCATTATGGCAGAACTAAATAAATACCCAATATTAGCAGTAAAGGCACATACAAGACCGTTTGATCATAAGTGGTCGAATATTCTTGCAGCAATCATAGTGCCTGCTGGTATTTTCTTCTACTTCCGAATGTGGCGTTTCCGCTTACGTCTTTATCGCGACCTTCGTACTATTATCAGCTGTAATGATACGATTATCGCAGAGATACAACGTATAAAGGAAAAGGAAGAAGCAAAGGGCTATTGATAAGAAACAATATAAATCAGTAACTATATGGAAGATTTTAAACTCGATAGCATCGAAGATGCGCTGAAAGACTTTCGGGAAGGAAAGTTCGTTATCGTAGTAGATGATGAAGACCGAGAGAATGAAGGCGACCTTATTATGGCTGCAGAAATGATTACGCCAGAGAAGGTTAACTTCATGTTGAAGAATGCACGAGGTGTGCTTTGTGTTCCTATAACGATATCACGTGCGGAGGAATTGGATTTACCTCATCAGGTTTCTGATAACACATCAGTACTTGGAACTCCTTTCACCGTTACAGTTGATAAGTTGGAAGGCTGTTCAACAGGTGTGTCTACACACGACCGTGCAGAAACAATTAAGGCGTTGGCTGATCCTAACTCTACTCCTCAGACCTTTGGTCGTCCTGGGCATATCAATCCGCTTTATGCACAGGACAATGGCGTGCTCCGTCGTTCGGGTCATACCGAGGCTGCCGTCGATCTCTGTAAGCTCTCTGGCTGTTTCCCAGCGGGTGTGTTGATGGAGATAATGAACGAAGATGGATCGATGGCGCGTATGCCTGATTTGCAGAAGCGTGCAAAGGAATGGGGACTGAAGATTATTAGTATCAAGGATATCATAGCTTAT
>ENA-OWLI01000199-OWLI01000199.1-metagenome-genome-assembly--contig:-NODE-199-length-10871-cov-4.088388_pt1 | contig 10871 bp, 8 predicted proteins | sample MGYA00245346_ERZ651096 | MGnify/ENA primary metagenome ERZ651096 (study PRJEB26857, sample SAMEA4031766) | metagenome | biome: human; feature: oral; material: saliva | place: Philippines | collected 2014 | study...
GACCGTGGTTTACAAATTGACGTGCTTGACGACGAGTTGTTGCAAGACCAAGACGGTACACAACGTTGTCAAGACGACGTTCCAAAAGAACCATAAAGTTGAAACCAAGTGTTCCACCTTTAACTTTAGTAGCTTGTACGAACAAGTTACGGAATTGTTTTTCACCCAAACCGTATGAGAAACGAAGTTTTTGTTTTTCAGCCAATTGCAAACCGTACTCTGAAAGTTTTGAACGGTTATTAGGGCCGTGTTGACCTGGTACGTAGTTACGACGTGCCAATTCTTTACCTGTGCCTGTAAGTGAGAAACCAAGGCGACGTGATTGTTTCCATGATGGACCTGTATAACGTGACATTAATAATGTCCTCCTATAAAAAATATTTTTTAGGAAATAACGTTTTAGATAAACCTGATTCGTTCAGAAAGACTTCGCCCAAACAGCAAAGGTTACTTTTCTAGCCGACTTCCTGTTGACGAGCTTCATTTTATCCTGCTATTATTTCACATACTTTGCTATTTTACCACGAAAAAAAGCCCAAGTAAAGGCTTTTTCTTATTTATTTTCAATTTCAGCTTGTTCCTCAGGACTCAAATAACGAATGAGAGTCTTTTCAGTCAAAATATCTGAATAAGTATAAGATTCAACATAACTATTATTAATAGCGCCAGCTTGAGAACTGAAGTCTTGATACTCAACAATAAACAATGATGGATAGACTTCTGTCAAACGACCAATCTTATTCTTTTCACGTTTACGTCCATTCTCTAGTGTCAATTCTACCAACTGACCTTCATGAGCTTTAATAGCTTCCTTAATATTTTTCATTTTAGCAACATCTGCAAATGCGTCACTCATATATATATCTCCTTAAATCTGAAAGTTATGATTCCTCAAACTGAGCAATCGATGAAAATTTATTATATTCTTTTTGGAAAAGTAACTTGACTGTTCCACGCGCACCAGCACGGTTTTTTTCTAGGATAACTTCGATTGTATTATCTTCAATCGCATTCTCTGGTTCTTCATTCTCTTTTCGGTAGTAATCATCACGATATAAGAAAGCTACAATGTCGGCATCCTGCTCGATAGATCCTGACTCACGGATATCAGACAAGACTGGACGTTTGTCCTGACGTTGTTCAACCCCACGAGATAACTGACTCAAGGCAATTACAGGAACTTTGAGCTCCTTGGCTAAGATTTTTAACTGTCTTGAAATATCTGAGACCTCTTGTTGGCGATTTTCTGGTCGCGTCCCTGTAATCAACTGCAAATAGTCAATCACAATGAGACCGAGACCACCCTCTACTTCTTGTGACAATTTACGGGACCGTGCACGAATCTCAGTAATCTTTATACCTGGGGTATCATCTATGTAAATAGGTGCCTCAGCCAGTGCTCCTTGAGCAATCATAACATTATTCCAATCCTGCTCTGTCAATTGACCTGTACGTAAAGCATGGGAATCAATCATACCTTCAGCTGCCAACATACGATCAACCAAGCTTTCTGCCCCCATCTCTAGTGAAAAGACAGCAACAGCTTTATTTTGCTTGGTACCAACATTCTGAGCAATGTTCAACACAAAGGCTGTTTTACCAACAGCGGGACGAGCTGCTAAAATAATTAATTGGTCCGGGTGTAAACCTGTTGTAATCTTGTCAAGGTCACGAAAACCTGTTGGTAGTCCAGTAACATCTGATGTTTGCTGTGAACGCATCTCCAAAGTATTAAAATTGACATCAAGAACTTCAGATATTTTGCGGAAACCACTACGATTGCTATGCTCTGAAACATCAACTAAGGCTTTCTCAGCATTTGCAATAATTTCATCAGATTCAGTTACGCCCTCATATGCTTGGTTGACAGTCTCTGTCAACCTATTTATAATACGGCGAAGCATGGCTTTCTCAGCCACAATCTTAGCATAGTACTCCGCGTTTGCAGATGTTGGGACACTATTGACCAAATCTACAAGATAAGAAATACCCCCTATATTTTGGAGGTCATCTTGGTCATCTAGAATAGTACGTACTGTCGTGGCATCAATGGCATCATTCCGATCCGACAGCGTTACCATTGCTTTAAAAATGACACGATGGGAATACTTGTAAAAGTCATCTGCTTCGATAAACTCTCGAACTGTAATTAACTTTTCCGGGTTAATGAAAATAGCCCCCAGAACAGACTGTTCCGCTACTAAATCATGAGGTTGCACTCGTAATTCTTGAGCTTCTGCCACAATTATTCCCTCCTTTACAAGATTTACTTATAGTGTCAACGAATTACTCAGCACTATTTTTGATGTTAAGCTTAATTTGTGCACTCACTTCTTTATGAAGCTTTACAGGAACCTCAATCAAACCAATCGCTCGAATAGGATGTTCAAGTTCAATATGACGTTTATCGATCTTGATTCCAAACTGTTTCTGAAGGCCTTCCGCAATCTTTTTAGCTGTAATTGAACCAAATGTACGACCATCTGGTCCAACCTTCTCAGTAAATTGAAGACGATTTTCTTCTTTCTCAAGTTGTTCTTTAACGCGTTTTGCTTCAGCTAACAACTCTGCAGCATGCTTTTCTTCTGATTTTTGTTTTCCTTTCAACTCCCCGATAGCTTGGTTTGTTGCTTCTTTAGCAAGATTCTTTTTAATCAAGAAGTTTTGAGCATAACCTGATGGTACTTCTTTAATTTCACCTTTTTTTCCTTTACCCTTAACGTCTTGTAAGAAAATAACTTTCATTTTAATCCTCCTTGGGAGCCAACTCTCCCATAATAGTTTCAATTAATTTATTTTGCGCTTGAGCAACACTACAGTCTCGTAATTGACAGGCAGCTAGGTTGAAATGTCCTCCACCACCTAATTTTTCCATAATACGTTGTACATTAATCACATTATGGCTTCGAGAAGATATGTTTACAGTAGTGGGACTTGTTCGAGCAACAACAAAGGTTGCTTCGATTCCAGCCATTGCCAGCATAGTATCTGCCGCCTTAGAAATCACAACATTATTATAACACTTATGGTTATCTCCTGTAGCAACGATTATATCATCCGTAATTCGTTCGCCCGCAAGAATTAACTCATTAATACGTCGATATTCTTCAAAATCAGTAGCAGAAATCGTTTGAATTTCTCCACTGTCACTTCCTAAGCTACGAAGATAAGAAGCAACATCAAAAGTTCGACTAGTAACACGAGTAGAGAAATTCTTGGTATCTAGCATTATACCTGCCATAAGGATGGAAGCTTGGATTTTACTCAAACGTTCTGGAGCTCCTTGGAATTGTAACAACTCCGTAACCAATTCACAAGCAGAGCTTGCTCCACTTTCAATAAAAGTCAAAACCGCATTTTCAGGGAAGTCGTCATCTCGACGGTGATGATCTACGACAATAACTTCATTAAATCGATTATAAAAATCCTGAGATAGGGTTAGATTGATTTTTGAATGATCAACCATAATTAGCAATGAGTGTTGGTTAACTAGTTCTTCCGCTTCTGAGAGTGTAATAAGTGGTGATTGCCCATCTGCTTTCAAACGTTCGACCGCACGCTCAATATCCGCATTCATAGCCATATCATCATAAACAGCATAGCTCTTTCTAACAATCTGACTAGCAAAATGGGCCATACCAACAGTAGCCCCCAAGGCATCCATATCAAGATTCTTGTGACCAACAACAAATACTTTTTCGACTGTTTTTAACTTATCTGAGATTGCAGTCATCATAGCCCTTGTTCTTGTACGAGAACGTTTAACTGTTGAGACAGACCCTCCTCCAAAATAAAGAAGTTCCTTGTGATCATCATTTTCCTTAACAACAGCTTGATCCCCACCTCTAACAAGTGCAATATTAAGGTTCTGCAAGGCAACTTGCCCGATTTGATCATGCTTAAGCGTCCCAAAGGAAATTCCCATACTCAAAGTCAACGGTAAACCACGTTCTTGAGCCTGTTGTCGGAAGTCATCCAAGACAGAAAACTTTTGATCCATGAATTCTGTCAAAACACTGTAATTGGTAAAGAAGTAAAAGCGATCCCCTTCAATACGTCGATAATGAATATGCTTAGCCTTAGCAAACTCAGAAATAAATCCTGCCACAAATGTATTGATTTTTGAAACATCCGCATCTGGCAAACTTCCTGTCACATCATCGTAGTTATCAACTGAAATAATCCCAATAACAGGTCGAGTCATATTTGGATCAACATTTTCATCTTGATCATAAACATTATCAATAAAATATGTCAGCTTATTGTCAAAATCCACAAAAGCAGCATATTTATTGTCACCAACAGTTATCACATTTGAAGGTGATCCCTTTCGTTTCTGGGAGATAAAATCTGCAATCAACTGCTTATTGAAATTCCCATATTCATCTGAGAGCACTAACTTGGCATAAGGGTTGAACCATTCAATATGATCATTTTCGTCAAAAGTAATAACTCCGACAGGCATCTTTCCAAGAAGTGTCTTCAAAGAATCTTCTACATCCTGATTCAGTTCATCTAATTGCTCTATTTCCAAAGATTCATATGTTGTCTTTTGGTAATGCAATAGTGCAACAACTACTACCATAATGATAAAAAGCGCAAAAATGAGTGCAGACTCCGATTGTAATACGCGAACAAAAATGGTAGCAATTCCAAAAAGAATTAGTCCTATCATTATCAGGTGAATAGTTGCAAAGTGAAATCTTTTCATATAAAACCTCTTAATCTAACAATTATAACATAAAAAAGCCTTAATTAAAAGGCTTTTACAAGTGTTACGACTGTTAATCCACTTTACGTCGAGCTTTATTATTACCTTCAAGGTAAACCATCAAAATAGAGATATCTGCTGGATTAACCCCTGATATACGGCTTGCTTGACCAATGGTTTCAGGATTTATTTTCTTAAATTTTTGACGAGCCTCAGTTGCAATAGAATCAATAGCATCCCAATCAATGTTTTTCGGAATCTTTTTTTCTTCCATTCGCTTCATCTTAGCTACTTGATCCAAAGCTTTATTGATATAACCTTCGTACTTGATTTCAGTTTCAAGCAACTCTATAACCTTAGCATCCAAATCTTCTGCAGCTGGACCGACAAACTGAGTAGCTGTAGCGTAATCAATCTCAGGTCGACGCATAAACTCTTTGGCTGTCATGGCATCTGTCAAAGGCTTAAATCCTAGGGCTTGAATTTTTTCATTTGTTTCTTTGACAGGTTTTAATTTTTCTTTTGACAGACGTGTCAACTCACTGTCAAACTGATTTTTCTTGATTTTGAAGACATTCCAACGTTCATCATCAACCAAGCCAACTTCTCGACCAATAGGTGTCAAGCGCATGTCAGCATTATCATGACGTAATATAAGACGATACTCTGCGCGTGAAGTCAATAAACGATATGGCTCCAAAGTTCCTTTAGTGACAAGATCGTCAATCATTACACCAATATAGGCATCACTACGTTTGAGAATAAGCTCTGGCTTACCTTGAACTTTAAGAGCTGCATTAATACCAGCAACTAGACCTTGACCTGCTGCCTCCTCGTATCCAGAAGTTCCATTGGTCTGTCCTGCTGTAAAGAGACCTGAAATTAACTTCGTTTCAAGTGTTGCACGTAATTGATGTGGAAGAACAATATCATACTCAATCGCATAGCCAGTTCTCATCATCTCTGCCTTTTCCAGACCTTTGATTGAGTGAATCAACTCTTTTTGAACATCTTCAGGTAAGCTTGTTGATAGACCTTGTACATAGACTTCTTCAGTCTCTCTTCCTTCAGGTTCAAGGAAAAGCTGATGACGATTCTTATCTGCAAAGCGGACAATTTTATCTTCGATTGATGGACAGTAACGAGGACCTACCCCCTTGACAATACCTGAGAACATCGGTGCACGGTGTAAATTGTTATTGATAATATCGTGGCTCTCTTGATTCGTATAAGTTAGCCAACAAGGAATTTGATCCTGAAGATAGTCTTCATCCTTCGACAAGAATGAAAAATGATTCGGCTTTTCGTCACCTGGTTGAATCTCCGTCTCTTCGTAATTAATTGATGATGCCTTGACACGAGGAGGAGTACCTGTTTTAAAGCGGCCAATTTCAAGCCCAAGCTCCTTCAAATTATCAGCCAAAGTAACCGATGCAAGACTATTATTTGGTCCAGAAGAATATTTGAGCTCACCTAGGATAATTTCACCACGTAAAGCCGTTCCTGTTGTTACAACAACAGCTTTAGCTCCATATTTTTGATTTGTGGCTGTTCTTACACCGACTACCTTGCCATCTTCAACAAGTATTTCATCAACCATTGATTGACGTAGAGTCAAGTTTTCCTGACGCTCAACTGTATGTTTCATTGTCATGGCATACAAGGCTTTGTCTGCTTGAGCACGCAAAGCTCGAACTGCGGGTCCTTTACCAGTATTCAACATTTTCATTTGAATGTAGGTTTTGTCGATGTTTTTACCCATCTCTCCACCAAGAGCATCAATTTCACGAACAACAATCCCCTTGGCCGATCCACCGATAGAAGGGTTACACGGCATAAAAGCCAGCATCTCTAGGTTAATGGTCGCTAATAAAACCTTACATCCCATACGGGCTGCAGCCAAGCTAGCTTCCACACCGGCGTGACCAGCACCAACAACAATTACATCAAAATTTTCATCAAACTCGTAAGACATTTTTTAGATTTTTGCAGTGATTTACAGTCAACTGCCTCATCCTTTCTTTGTTTTTTTTTTCTACAAAAATAGTCAAAACTCCAGAAAACTGTACGCAAAAACGCACAATTCCCATGAGCTTTGACCATCATGACTATTGTTAAAATTATTTTATCAAATCAAATTGTTTTGTCAATTCCAATCACTATTTGATTAATGATTGAACACTAATGATAATCATTTGTACACCTATCGAAAATAGTAAAAGTCCCATCATTTTCGTTATAATTTTCATCAAATTTTCTCCCAAAAATCCTGCAATTTGTTTTGCACTTCTTAAAAGTAGATAAGTGATGGCACATAGTAAAGCAAAGGCAACTACCGTTATCAATTGATTTTTTATACCCCCATTAGCTAAGTTTAGGGCTGTCGTAATAGTCCCTGGTCCTGCAAAAAGTGGCATCGCGAGAGGAGAAATAGCAACAGACATAGGGTCTGAATTTGAAGCCTGCTGCTCCATACCCTTGTAGCTTGGTGAATGGTTTCCATTAATCATATGATAACCTATAACAGCGACCAATATTCCTCCTGCAACTCTAAAAGAATCAATTGTAATTCCAAAAACTTTGAAAATCAAATCTCCAGAAAAGACAAAGACTGTAACAATTATAAAGGCAATTAGAAGACTCTTAAATGCAATTTTTCGTGAAATCTTTTGACTATCATCTGCTACTAAAGCCATATAGGCAGGAAGGTTTGAAATTGGATTCATTATGGCAAAAAAGGCCATAAACGCATAAAAAAATTGAGAACTCATACTTTTTACCTCATTCAGCTAGATATACTGACAAACTTTTCCGTCTTTATAGGCTTGGTCAATAATACCACCACCTAGACATTCCTGTCCATCATAGAAAACAACAGCTTGACCAGGTGTAATAGCACGTTGAGGTTCATCAAAAATCACCTCAGCTTTATCACCTTTAACCTTTACAGTAACTTTACTATCAGGTTGACGATAACGGAATTTTGCTGTACATTCCATTTCAAATTCTTCTGGCATATCACGCGTAAAGTGAATCATTGAAGCGTCAAGAGAAGTTGACATCAGTGACTCATGGTGGAAACCTTGACCCACGTAAAGAATGTTTTTAGAAAGATCCTTCCCTACTACAAACCAAGGAGCATTATCACCACCTTTTTGGCCACCGATACCCATACCTCCACGTTGACCAATAGTGTAATACATAAGTCCGTTGTGTTCACCCATGTCACGACCATCAACGGTCATCATACGACCTTTTTGAGCTGGCAAGTACTGACTAAGAAACTCTTTAAAGTTTTTTTCACCAATAAAACAAATTCCTGTTGAATCCTTTTTCTTGGCCGTTGCAAGACCTGCACGTTCAGCAATTTCACGAACTTCTGGCTTTTGTAGATGTCCTAAAGGAAACATCGTTTTCTGCAACTGCTCTTGCGAAAGTTGACTAAGGAAGTAGGTTTGATCTTTATTGTTATCTGCACCACGCAACATATGGACAATACCATCTTCATCGCGCACAACTTGTGCATAGTGCCCTGTAGCCACATAGTCCGCTCCCAATGTCATAGCATAGTCGAGGAAAGCCTTGAACTTGATTTCCTTATTACACATAACATCTGGATTAGGGGTACGCCCTGCACGGTACTCTGCTAAGAAATACTCAAATACACGGTCCCAGTACTCTTTTTCAAAATTAACAGAGTAATACGGGATACCAATCTGATCAGCTACTGCTGCCACATCTTTATAATCTTCGGTAGCTGTACATACACCGAATTCATCTGTGTCATCCCAATTTTTCATGAAGACACCAATTACATCATAGCCTTGCTCTTTTAAAAGTAGAGCTGTTACTGATGAATCAACGCCACCACTCATACCGACAACAACACGTGTTTTTGAATTATCAGTCATTGATAACTCCTCCCATCAAATAAAATTTAACATAGACTTGAAGGGTCTAGTTATTCAAATATCGATTTGAAGGTCGAATTTGAAGCGTAAAAGCACGCAAGCTTAATTATATCATGATTAAAGAATAATGCAAAAAGGTTACACTAGGCAACCTTTTTTATGTTTACTTTCGTGTAAATCCACTGTAAAGATATTACTCCCAAGACTAATATCGGAATCAATATAGCTATAACTAACCATCTCGGTTCCTGATAACTTAACACCAGCTTATTCTGCCCTTTTTGTGATGAAACTATTGGTGTACCAATTGTTGACAATCTATAATCAGCCTTGTTCAGTTCTTGGCCATTTAGTGTCAAGATGGAGTCTCTATAGACAACTATTGGTAAGTTTAGCTCCTCTCCTTCAGCAGCTTGCCAAGTTAATACAAGATAACCATCTTCGAGTAGCTTTTCTGCACTCTGATTCTTAACGACATTTTTATAGTAAAGATCGTAAGTATTCTGCTTACCGATTGTCCCATAAATTGGTACATAATCTGGTGTCGGTTTAACAACTAAATTTAAAAACTGTGACAAATCACTGTCATTCATAGTAAGACTTATCGTCTGGTAATCACCCTCAACATAAGTATGTTTAGCAATGGAAATAAGTTCACCATCCTGTGCCGCAGTTTTTACATGATTGGTAGTATCCATCATATTCTGAATAAGACCAATACCCGCAAAGGTAAAGAGTAACACAGCAATACTTTTTCGCCAGTTAACAAATCGTGTGACAGTTAATCCTGTAATGGCTAGAAGCATGATGGTTGTAGGAATAAAGAATCGAAATGGAAATTGAATCAATTCAGCAAATGTATTTCCATTTTCGACTAGATACTGCCAGGGAAAAAGACCTGTTGATAAGAAGAAGAAGATAAAATAAATAAAATGCAATAATTTTTTCCATTTTGCCAATTTCTTCCAATTCAAAATAGCGTAAGCAATCTGGAAAACGAGTAACACCATTAAGGAAATGGGGGTATATAGCCAGTATCTTGCTGTTCCATCAATCCCATTCTTACCCATTTCCCTATTTATAAATGGATTTAAAAGATGATTCGTACCTCTCAAATATAGGAGTACTAACCAGACATTGACAGTCAGTAAGAGGAAAAGAATGACTGCTATAAAAACTTGTACGAAAGTTTCCTTCTTCTTAGTGACAGATGCCTTTACAAAGGTGTAAAGGTAAAAAGGAATATACATCATCACTAGCATTAAAGCGCTAAGTATATGAACTTGAAAAATCAACGCCATGGATAAGGCAAGTCTAATTGGCTCTACTTTTTGATAAAAAATGTAGTGAATTGCTGGGATAAAACAAAAAGGTAGTAAAGCTGCTCCCCAACTAGAGAACCCCTGACGCATCGTCCAGTACTGGATAGAGAATGTTGTAGCATAGAGTAAACCTAATGACAAGGCAATACTTGTCTTAACTTTACACTGCTTGAGTAAAGCGTACATTGAAGATTCAGCTAATATATGTAGTAGTATCCTTGACACAATCTGATAACGAAACCAAGTGCCACTTATTAAAACAAGTCCTCCTTGTAAATAAGCAAAAAAAGGACCGTAAAGAGCATTGACAATGCGGCCTGACTGTTGGAAGCCGTACAAAGACAAAAAGTAAGAAAAGTTACCATCCTTTAATTGCATAGCGGCTTCATAAAATCTGTTATAATGAAAAATGGAATCTGAACCTAAAATAACTTTTCTTGTAAATAATTGTGGCGTAACCAATAACACAGCAAAAGCTATAATAATAAGGGAAACCCATAACTTTTCTTTTGATTTAAAAAATTGTTTCATTGCTAAACCTCTCATTCCCTATTATAACAAAAAGCTCCGTGAAAACGTTCGCTAATATCCGAAATAAAAAGCTGAGAGATGTCTCCCAACTTCTATAAATCTTAGTAATTCCAAGCTGACAACCCTTGTGCATTATAGGCATTCAAGGCTGATTGAATTTGATCTTCAACTGTTGCAGTTGAACCCCATCCTGGCATTGTTTGGAATAATCCACTAGCTCCTGAAGCGTTTCTAGCATTTACTTGTCCGTTTGATTCACGAGCAATGATATGTTCCCAAGTTGACGCTGGTACTCCAGTACGACGAGCCATTTCTTGAGCTGCCGCTGCTCCATCTGCTCCTGCAGTGTTACCATTTGATAATACAACAGATCCACCTGGTGCTGAATATGATTGA
>ENA-OWLI01000200-OWLI01000200.1-metagenome-genome-assembly--contig:-NODE-200-length-10863-cov-10.863434_pt1 | contig 10863 bp, 9 predicted proteins | sample MGYA00245346_ERZ651096 | MGnify/ENA primary metagenome ERZ651096 (study PRJEB26857, sample SAMEA4031766) | metagenome | biome: human; feature: oral; material: saliva | place: Philippines | collected 2014...
GTTGGCAGAGGGCGCGCGGGCGGTAGCTCAGGGTGACTTCAGCCAGACCCGGCCGGTATTCCGCAATGACGAGTTCGGCCGTTTGACCCAGTTGTTCAACCACATGACCGAGCAATTGGCGATTGCCAAAGAGGCAGACGAGCGCAACCGTTTGCGCGAAGAAGCCGCACGCCATTATTTGGAATGCGTGTTGGAAAGTTTGACCACAGGCGTGATTACTTTGGATGCCGATGGCCGTCTGAAAACCTTTAACAAGGCCGCCGAACAGATTTTGGGTGTTTCGCTGGTGTCTTTGTGGGGCAGCAACTGGCATCAATGGCGCGGCAAATCGCCGCAGCAAACCCTGTTGGCCGATGTGTTTGCCGCCATTAATGAAACCGCCGACAGCGACAAACCCGTCCAAGTCGAATACGCCGCGCCCGATGATGCCCGAATCTTGTTGGGCAAGGCCACCATCCTGCCGGAAGACAACGATAACGGCGTGGTGATGGTGATTGATGACATTACCGTCTTGATGCGGGCGCAAAAAGAGGCCGCATGGGGCGAAGTGGCGAAACGTTTGGCGCACGAAATCCGCAATCCGCTCACGCCTATCCAGCTTTCTGCCGAGAGATTGGCATGGAAATTGCATGATAAACTTGATGAACAAGACGCCCAAATCCTCAGCCGTTCAACCGATACCATCGTCAAACAGGTGGCCGCGCTGAAAGAAATGGTCGAAGCGTTCCGCAATTATGCGCGTGCGCCGTCGCTGAATTTAGAAAAACAAGATTTAAACGGTTTGGTGTCGGAAGTATTGGTATTATATGAGGCTGGCGCGTGCAAGTTTAATGCACGGCTCAGCGCCGACGCACTGCCGATTGTTGCCGATACGACGGCGATGCGCCAAGTGTTGCATAACCTATTTAAGAATGCCGCAGAAGCGGCAGAGTCGGACGAAGCGCCGCAAGTAAACGTCGAAACAGGGCGCGAAGGCGGACAGGTTTTCCTGACCGTCTGCAACAACGGCAAAAGTTTCAGCAAAGAAATGCTGCACAATGCTTTTGAGCCGTACGTTACCGACAAACCGACAGGAACTGGGCTGGGTTTGCCCGTTGTGAAAAAAATTATCGAGGAGCATGGCGGCCGTATCAGCCTGAGCAATCAGAACAGCGGCGGCGCGTGTGTCAAAATAGCTTTACCGGAAATGGCAGAAACTTATGCGAAGCAGTGATATTTTGATTGTAGATGATGAAGTAGGCATCCGCGACCTGCTCTCCGAAATCCTTCAAGACGAAGGCTATACCGTCACTTTGGCCGAAAATGCCGAAGAAGCGCGCCAATTGCGTTATCAAACGCGTCCGGCCATGGTGTTGCTGGACATTTGGATGCCCGATTGCGACGGCATCACTTTGTTGAAAGAGTGGGCGAAAAACGGCCAACTCAATATGCCTGTGGTGATGATGAGCGGTCATGCCAGTATCGACACCGCGGTTGAAGCCACCAAAATCGGCGCACTCGATTTTCTGGAAAAACCGATTGCCCTGCAAAAACTCTTGTCCGCAGTAGAACGCGCCTTGAAACATGGCGAAGTTCAGACGGCCTCCGGCATGACTTTGGACAAACTGGGCAACAGTCCCGTCATTCAAGAAATGAACGGCAGTATTGAAGCGGCCGCCAAACACAACCGCCCGCTGTTGTTGGCCGGTGAGGCAGGCTCGCCGTTTGAGATTGTCGCCCGTTATCTGCACAAAAGCGGTACGCCTTGGGTGGCAACCGACCGTGTCGAACACCTTGTCGATACGCCGATGGAGCTGTTGCAAAAGGCATCAGGCGGCATTTTGTATGTCGGCGATATTGCCCGTTACAGCAAAAATATCCAGAACGGCATTGCTTTCTTGCTTGAAAAAGCCGACCGCTACAATGTCCGTGTGATTGCTTCATGTGGCTTTAAACGCGGCGAGGGCGCCGATGACGTCGTTACCGGCAGACTGGCAGAACTGTTGAAAGAGCGCATCAATGTTCCTTCTTTGCGCAGTCAACCAGACGATATCGTCTTTTTAATCAACCGCATCATGACCGATTTGGCCGAAAGTCAAAAAATCCAGCCGGTAAAATTCAGCGACAGCGCGTTGGTGGTTTTGCGCCAATACGATTGGCCGGGCAATTACGACCAGCTTGCCGAAACGGTGAAAAACATCATGTTGGAATCTGACGGCAAAGAAGTGGACGAGCAGGCTGTTGCCGTGGCTTTGGGTCAGAAGGAAAACGCGACGGCGACAGAAATCATCGGCGGCTTCAATTTCAATATGCCTTTGCGCGAATTGAGGGAAGAAGTCGAGCGCCGCTACTTTGAGTACCACATTGCCCAAGAAGGCCAAAATATGAGCCGCGTGGCGCAAAAGGTCGGTTTGGAGCGTACACACCTTTACCGCAAACTCAAACAACTCGGTATCAGCGTATCGCGCCGCAGCGCCGACAAATCCGAAGAATAAGCGCAATATCGGTTTAAACACAAAAGAGGCCGTCTGAAAGCCATCAGGTTTTTCAGACGGCATCGTCATTTGACGGTTTACTTAGGCAAGCAATACTTTATCAAAATAATGATATGGCTAGGCATGGTTATTTTGCCTTTTAAGCTGAAAGAAGTTTTATATCAATAAGATTTTCAGACGGCCTTTATTTACTTCAGGCCGTCTGAAAAAACATTACGAAAAGAGAACAGATTGATGACGGAAAACGAGCGTTTTGCTTGGTTGCAACTGGCATTTACGCCCTATATCGGCGCAGAAAGTTTTTTGGTGCTGTTGCAGCAATTCGGTAGCGCACAAGCAGCCTTGAATGCGCCGGCAGATACAATTGCCGCGTTGGTTCGCCATAAACAGGCGGCCGAATCGTGGCGCAATGCGGACAAACGGGCTTTGGCGCAGCGGTCTGCCGAAGCCGCTTTAAAATGGGAAACGCAGGACGGTTGCCGTCTGTTGCTGCTGCAAGATGATGATTTCCCCGAAATGCTGACACAAGGCATTACCGCGCCGCCGGTTTTGTTTTTACGCGGCAATGCAGAGCTGCTGCACATACCTTCTGCCGCGATTGTCGGCAGCCGCCATGCCACGCCGCAGGCAATGCGGATTGCCAAAGATTTCGGCAGGGCGTTGAGCGAAAAAGGCATTCCTGTCGTATCGGGTATGGCTTCGGGTATCGATACCGCCGCCCATCAGGGCGCATTGCTGGCAGATGGCGGTACCATTGCCGTCTGGGGAACCGGTATAGACCGCATTTATCCGCCGTCCAATAAAAACCTTGCTTATGAAATTGCCGAAAGAGGATTGATTGTCAGCGAGTTCCCTTTGGACACGCGTCCGTTCGCAGGCAATTTTCCGCGCCGAAACCGTCTGATTGCCGCATTGTCGCAGCTGACATTGGTGGTCGAGGCGGCATTGGAATCCGGCTCATTGATTACTGCCAAGTTGGCGGCGGAGATGGGGCGCGAAGTGATGGCGGTACCCGGTTCGATAGACAATCCGCACAGCAAAGGCTGTCACAAGCTGATTAAAGACGGGGCAAAATTGGTGGAATGTTTGGACGATATTCTTCATGAGTGTCCGCAGCTATTGCAAAATACGCCTGTTCCATCATATTCTATAAATAAGACGGTCAAACCGAAAAACGATCAAACCAAACAGCTACAACCCAAAACAATAGCGGATGAACCGCAAAGGCCGTCTGAAAATCTACCTGCCGCCCCATCAACTAGCGCTTTATTGGAAGCCATGGGTTACGACCCGATACACCCCGATATTTTGGCGCAACAAACCAATACGGCAGCGGCAGACGTGTACGCACAGCTTGTGGAATACGAACTTGACGGTATTGTTGCCGCCTTGCCGGGCGGCCGTTATCAGCGTGTCAAAGCATAAATTATCTATATTTAAGGAACCAGCATGACCGAAGTCATTGCCTATTTAATCGAACACTTCCAAGATTTCGACAATTGTCCGCCTCCGGAGGACTTGGGTCGCCTCTTGGAAGATGCGGGTTTTGATGCTACGGAAATCGGCAATACATTGATGATGATGGAAGTCTTGTTCAATACGTCCGAATTCTATGCCGAGCCGTTTAACAGCGACTCCCTGCGCGTATTCTGCCGTGAAGAAGCTGAAAACCTGCCGCAGGAAGTCATGGGCTTGATGCAATATTTGGTTACCGAACACGCAATTACTTATGAGCAACGCGAAATCGTCATTCACGCCCTGATGCACATCCCATCGGACGAAATCACCCTCGATACCGCCAAAGTGTTGGTATTGCTGGTGTTGTGGATGCACAAGAGCGAGTTGCCCGTCCTGATAGGCGACGACTTGATGAGTGCGTTGACCGGACAAAACGTGATGCACTAAACCTTTTTTCAGACGGCCTCAATAATAAAGGCCGTCTGAAACATAAACCCAATACATCCAAAAGAGAACAACAATGGCGAAAAACCTATTAATCGTCGAATCCCCGTCCAAAGCCAAAACTTTGAAGAAATATCTGGGCGGTGATTTTGAAATCTTGGCGTCTTACGGCCACGTCCGCGACTTGGTACCCAAAAGCGGAGCAGTCGATCCCGACAATGGCTTTGCCATGAAATACCAATTGATCAGCCGCAACAGCAAACACGTCGATGCCATCGTCGCCGGTGCCAAAGAAGCTGAAAACATCTACCTCGCAACTGACCCGGATAGGGAAGGCGAAGCCATTTCTTGGCATCTTTTGGAAATCCTCAAATCTAAACGCGGCATGAAAAACATCAAGCCGCAGCGTGTCGTGTTCCACGAAATCACCAAAAACGCCGTGCTCGATGCGGTTGCCCATCCACGCGAAATCGAAATGGATTTGGTCGATGCGCAACAAGCCCGTCGCGCGCTGGACTATCTGGTCGGTTTCAACCTTTCGCCATTGTTGTGGAAAAAAATCCGCCGCGGTTTGAGTGCGGGTCGTGTACAAAGCCCTGCTTTGCGCCTGATTTGCGAACGCGAAAACGAGATCCGCGCGTTTGAAGCGCAGGAGTATTGGACGGTACATCTCGACAGCCATAAAGGCCGCAGCAAGTTTACCGCCAAACTCGCCCAATACAACGGCGCGAAACTCGAACAATTCGACCTGCCGAGCGAAGCCGCTCAAGCCGACGTGTTGAAAGAACTCGAAGGCAAAGAGGCCGTCGTTACCGCCATTGAAAAGAAAAAGCGCAGCCGTAATCCTGCCGCGCCGTTCACCACATCTACCATGCAGCAGGATGCTGTGCGCAAACTCGGCTTCACCACCGACCGCACCATGCGTACCGCCCAGCAGCTTTACGAAGGTATAGACGTAGGGCAGGGCGCCATCGGTCTGATTACCTATATGCGTACCGACAGCGTAAATTTGGCGGATGAAGCGTTAACCGAAATCCGCCATTACATCGAAAACAAAATCGGCAAAGAATATCTGCCGAGTGCCGCCAAACAATACAAAACCAAATCCAAAAACGCCCAAGAAGCGCACGAAGCGATCCGCCCGACTTCCGTGTACCGCACGCCTGAAAGCGTCAAACCCTTCCTGAGCGCAGACCAGTTCAAACTCTATCAAATGATTTGGCAGCGCACCGTTGCCTGTCAGATGACGCCCGCCAAATTCGACCAAACCACCGTCGATATTACCGTCGGTAAAGGCGTATTCCGCGTAACCGGACAAGTGCAAACCTTCGCAGGCTTCCTCAGCGTTTACGAAGAAAGCAGCGACGATGAAGAAGGCGAAGACAGCAAAAAACTGCCCGAAATGAGCGAAGGCGACAAATTGCCCGTGGACAAACTCTACGGCGAACAACACTTTACCACTCCGCCGCCGCGCTACAACGAAGCCACACTGGTTAAAGCCCTCGAAGAATACGGCATCGGCCGTCCTTCGACCTACGCCAGTATCATCTCCACGCTCAAAGACCGCGAATACGTTACCCTTGAGCAAAAACGCTTCATGCCCACCGACACAGGCGACATCGTCAATAAATTCTTGACCGAACACTTCGCCCAATATGTCGATTACCACTTTACCGCCAAACTTGAAGACCAGCTTGACGAAATTGCCAACGGCAAACGCCAATGGATTCCCGTGATGGATAAATTTTGGAAGCCGTTTATCAAGCAAGTGGAAGAAAAAGAGGGCATCGAACGCGCCAAATTTACCACGCAGGAACTTGACGAAACCTGCCCGAAATGCGGCGAACACAAACTGCAAATCAAATTCGGCAAAATGGGTCGTTTCGTCGCGTGTGCCGGTTATCCCGAGTGCAGCTACACGCGCAATGTCAACGAAACTGCAGAGGAAGCTGCCGAACGCATCGCCAAAGCCGAGGCTGAACAAGCCGAACTTGACGGACGTGAATGCCCCAAATGCGGCGGTCGCCTAGTGTACAAATACAGCCGTACCGGCAGCAAATTCATCGGTTGCGCCAACTATCCGAAATGCAAACACGTCGAGCCGCTGGAAAAACCAAAAGATACCGGTGTCCAGTGCCCGCAATGCAAAAAAGGCAACCTCGTCGAACGCAAATCCCGTTACGGCAAACTGTTTTACAGTTGCAGCACCTATCCCGACTGCAACTACGCCACTTGGAACCCGCCCGTCGCTGAAGAATGCCCGAACTGCCATTGGCCGGTTTTAACCATCAAAACCACCAAACGCTGGGGCGTGGAAAAAGTCTGCCCGCAAAAAGAATGCGGCTGGAAAGAACAGATTGAACCGCCTGCGCCGAAAGAGTGAAGCAGTTGGGATTGAGATGAAACAAAATGCCGTCTGAAAGGGGTTTCAGACGGCATTTTGTTTATCAAAATAGATCACCTTGGATGCCTTGGCTCGATGAAGGAGTTGTTGGTTTTTCAAATTCTCCTAAGGGTAATGGATATAAATTAAATTTTTGAGAAAACTTTACCGGATCACGGATAAAATCTTTTATGCTTTCATTTTGATAAAGCGACATCGTCAATGCTAATGTTCTTGCTTGGCAACTGAAAGATTTTTTTGGATTAAATTCAATATCACTAAATGCCTGAAAATCTCTATCTGTGAACTCTTCTTTTAAATCATAATTATTTTGGCAATCGAAAAGAGTTTTGATATATAACCAGTCATAGAATAAACTTTTGGGCTCCAAGGGGAAATCTTGATTTTCATATGTGAAACGGATCATTTTCCCATGGGATTTTAGTCTCTCATCACGTTTGGCATCCCGTGGCATTTTTTTCAATAAATCTAAAAAGGGTCCACCTTTCTCAAAAACTTTACTACTTTGAAACAGATTTTCAACAGGAATTCTATTTTCATTTTTTAGAAAAAAAGCACTCAGTTGAATACCAATATCTTGCTTTGATTTGCTGGATGCCTCTAATATCCTTTCAAATCCTTGTTTTTTTGCATTTTCATGCAAGCTATCGATAGATCGTTGTCTGACAACTTTTGTCATGCCCATATGCCAGTCAAAGCTAATATTTATTTCTTTGACACCAATACTTTGAGGATCAGGTACAAAAATAGGTCGGGTAGTGGATCCAATACTCTTATTTTTGGCATTGTTATTCATCATATATCCTTATTAAAATAGTAACCATATTATAATGGCAGCAATAATGATCAAAGTTGCACAGCCATCATTGAAACTTGAAGATGGAGAGAAGGTATCACGATCATTTGTTGATCTTGTTTTGTAGTCATGTCTTTTCAGATTATTGGTCGTGTTTGAGAATGTTGAGTTGGATTTACCTTCAGTTTTATTTGCCCAATCATCTACAACGGTATTAACTACTTCAGGTAATGGTTCGGCAAATTCTTCTTCAATTTTATTAGTGTATTGGATATTATCTTTTTTATTTGTACTTTCATTACGTACTACCAATGAGTTAAATAAGTTTTCTATTTCCCGGTGATATAACTCAGAAGATTCTTCTTTTTTTGAATTAATTTTACGTCCTCCTAGGTATGGTAGGTTAGATATGGTAGAATTTTCTTTTAACTTTTGTTCTGTCAGTGTTTCAGCAAGTTTCTGTAAGTCAGATGCATTAATAGGAAAATTATCCATAATAATAAAATGGATATATTTAGACTCAATATTCTCGCAGCACTGAATTTCGGCTTGGTCTGATGTAGGTTCGCAATCTAAAAAATACGTTTTTCGAGTAAAGGTATTAATGGAACCATTAGCTTTTTCTATACTTACTGATGGTGCAAACATTGCTTCAAAGCGGTCGGCACCAGTCATTTCTTCGAATGAAAATTTTCTATAACAGGCTGTAGCTGCGTTATGTGGAAAAAAAGCACATTTTTTATTGATCAGAATAGAAGAGTCTACAAGAAGCAGACATAGATCCAAACCATCATTTTGTTTGCGCTTAAGCATCCAAGAATTAGGTTTGCCGATTGAGAGGCAAATAGCATTTGAATATTTATCAAAACGATAATTGTCTGTAACCTTGGCATTAATGGGAATTAAATCCCTAGTCTTTAATCCATTATTCAATATATCAGTTATATTCGACTTAGGAGTAAAATGATATAACCATTTTATTCCTCTGTTTTTAATTATGTTTAAAAGAGGATCATCTGTTATTTGACGGTCGTTATTGGCTGATTGTGCATTGATTTCAGAATTATACCAAATATTGGTATCGTATTCTGTACTATAAAAACAATAGAATTTACCTAATTCTTTTAAATTTAGGGTTTCGGAGCTAACCGTTTGTGTATCTATAGGTATATGTGATATAGGTGTAATTTTCATTTTGTATATTAAAAAGAATAAGACTGTGTTGTAAAAGAAAAGATCTAGAATAAATATTAAAATAATGGTATCTAATTGAATATTGCATAACCAGCTGCTAAAAGTTTAAAATCTATCCCAATAATTCAACCCTCAAGATAGGAAGTTCAATCTTATGGAAACTCACGAAAAGATTCGCTTGATACGCGAATTAAATAAATGGTCTCAGGAAGAAATGGCGGAAAAGTTAGCCATGTCTGCCGGTGGATACGCTAAGATTGAGCGAGGTGAGACACAATTGAATATTCCAAGACTGGAGCAGTTGGCGGCTATCTTTAAAGTAGATATGTGGGATTTGTTAAAATCGGGTAATAACGGGATGGTTTTGCAGATTAATGAAGGAGACAGTGGAGGCGATATCGCTTTATATGCTTCAAGTGATATGGCTATGAAATTGGAGTTGTTGAAGCAGGAGTTAAAACATTGCCGGGAAATGCTGGAGCAGAAGGATAAGGAAATTGAGTTGTTGAGACAGCTGGCTGCTTCTGTGCAGAAGTAAAAGCCTAGGCCGTCTGAAAAATGATTTTCAGACGGCCTTGTTGTTTCTAAAAGAATAGAGGGAAATACGGATTGATGGCAGTTTCACTATATAATTGAGGCCGTCTGAAAACTCGGCATCTTTTTAAAAATCATGGCAAACAACAAACATTCCAAACATACCAATCAAGTACGCATTATTGGCGGGCAATGCAGGGGACGAAAGTTAACATTTTTATCTGCAGACGGCCTGCGTCCAACGCCTGACAGCGTGCGTGAAAAACTGTTTAATTGGCTGGGCCAGGATTTAACCGGCAAAACAGTATTGGATTTATTCAGCGGCAGTGGTGCTTTGGGAATGGAGGCCGCTTCTCGTAATGCGGCAAAAGTGGTAATGGTCGATAACCACCGCCAAACTGTTCAAACGCTTCAGAAAAATATCCGTGAATTGGGTTTGAAACAGGTGGAAATCGTGTGTTCAGACTGCATGGTTTATCTGACAAGGCCGTCTGAAAAATTTGATGTTGTGTTCCTTGATCCGCCGTTTGCATGGGAAGATTGGCAAAATCTGTTTATCCGATTGCAAAGCCACTTGAAAAATGGGGCAATGGTCTATATTGAAGCAGGGAAGCTGCCTGAAAAACCGGATTGGCTGGAAATTTATCGGGAAGGAAAGGCGGGAATGAGTAGGTTTGAATTGTTGCTCTATTCGCAAGTTGCTGAATAGTATGGAATTTGAGAATCATTCCCAAGGTGTAAAACATTCTTTCAAACGGATTGTTCCGACATCATTTATGCTATAATCCGCGCCCAATCGGTTTTGATAATTTAAGAAAAAAGGAAATAGAAATGTCGCTCTTTATTACAGATGAGTGCATTAACTGCGATGTGTGCGAACCGGAATGCCCTAATGATGCCATTTCGCAAGGTGAAGAAATTTACGAAATCAATCCAAATTTGTGTACGCAATGTGTAGGCCATTACGATGAGCCTCAGTGCCAACAGGTATGCCCTGTCGACTGTATCTTGATCGATGAAGAACATCCTGAAACGCACGAAGAACTGATGGCTAAGTACGAAAAAATCATTCAGTTTAAATAAATAGTGTTTAAAAGCAAAAACTTGGATATTTTAAAAGAAATAAATGAAAAAAAATCTTGACGGAAATCTGAGTTGCCAATAAACTAGCGTTCTCTTTTGGAGGGATTCCCGAGCGGTCAAAGGGGGCAGACTGTAAATCTGTTGCGTGAGCTTCGAAGGTTCGAATCCTTCTCCCTCCACCAAAAATTCTTACTTGGAGCAAAAAAGTGAGTATGCGGGTGTAGCTCAATGGTAGAGCAGAAGCCTTCCAAGCTTACGGTGAGGGTTCGATTCCCTTCACCCGCTCCAAACAATTTTGCCCATGTAGCTCAGGGGTAGAGCACTCCCTTGGTAAGGGAGAGGTCGGCAGTTCAAATCTGCCCATGGGCACCATCTCATTATTACCCTTTCTTTCAAAAAGCTATAGATTATAGGATATTGCCATGGCTAAGGAAAAATTTGAACGTAGCAAACCGCACGTAAACGTTGGCACCATC
>ENA-OWLI01000202-OWLI01000202.1-metagenome-genome-assembly--contig:-NODE-202-length-10755-cov-4.822617_pt1 | contig 10755 bp, 10 predicted proteins | sample MGYA00245346_ERZ651096 | MGnify/ENA primary metagenome ERZ651096 (study PRJEB26857, sample SAMEA4031766) | metagenome | biome: human; feature: oral; material: saliva | place: Philippines | collected 2014...
CACACTTTTTAGCCTCTCTATAGGCAGGAAGGCCCACCTCTAAAATAGCGGGTAAACCATCTTCCATTTCTCCGCGAATACCGCGGACGCCGTATGTTACATATAAATGTTCGCCAGCTGTTAGAGTTGTCTTATTACCAATATTTCCCAATTCTTTTGCTACTAAGTTTGAGCATATTACCTTCACGGTGTTTAACACAGTTTTTGCCTCAATTTTACTATGTTGTTTATAGGTATAGCCTGCGGCAGCACATAAAATGCCCAGTAAAAATAGCAAACCCTTTTGGGTATTTACATTGTTAGTGGCTTTAAACATGTCTTGTTCTGCATCGATACCAGTACTACGCATATGTTGTAATAAGGTATGTAATTCGCCTGTGAAAGTATAGCCCATAGCTGCAAAGTTATACATGGCAGGGCCAAGTGCGGCCGAGCTTTTAATAAATGTGAAAATATCCATGTCATTATGGGCACCGCTATTGAATCGATCAACCAAGCCTGGAGCGGGAGCACATGTGGCTTCCATCAGCATAGCTTCAACGGCTATTGTGCCAATATCTTGTATGGCTTTTGGTAATGTATCCCATAAATTTGTCATAACTTCTCCTTTTGGATGAACAACAGGGGCCTATAAAGAGTAATGGATTCAAATAAAAGCGTTACATACGTAACGCTTTTATTGAGTCTAACGTATTTTATTGAACCGATGATCGGTTAATTGATTAGCGATAGAACGCGCTCTGTATCGTATGATGGACATGAATTTATTCACTGCGAGCTCAATCGCATCCTAGTGATAGATTATAATTCGTAAGGTTTAATTTTTCTTACTACATCGAGTACGCTACCGTCACGCGCTTCTACGATGGCGATAACTTTGTCTTCCCATTCTAAATCATCAGGACGACCTACCAAGCTATATGCTTTTTCTTTAAGCTCTTCGATTGTTACGTGTGGAATGCCAGCTTTATCAAGACATTCGATGATATCTTGTCGTGCTGGGTTTACAGCAGTACCGTAATCTGTTACCAATACATCTACAGAGTCGCCAGGTGTAGTTACAGTTACTACCTTTTCACATACCGTTGCCATGCGGCCCCGTGTTAGTGGTGTAACGATGATACAACATTTACTGCCTGCTGCCGTATCAGGGTGACCACCTGGAGCACCACGCAATACACCATCGGAACCAGTGATTACATTTACGTTGAAATCAGTGTCGATTTCAAGAGCGGATAATACTACGTAATCAAGCTGGTTTACATAAGCACCTTGGTTGGATGGGTTTGCATATTCATCGGTAGTGATTTCGATATGTTTATCAGGATGTAATGCTAAATGTTCGATGGTTGGTTTATCAAAGCATTGTGTGTCAAGGATTTTATGAACTAAACCTTTATCTTGTAATTGGCACATAGCGCTGCTGATACCACCCAAGGCAAAGCCCATGGTGATATTGTTTTCTACCATGTGTTTTTCCAAGAAACGGTTAACGGCTAGAGATGGACCACCTACGCCTGTTTGGAAGGAGAAACCATCTTTGAAGTATGGCGTCGCTGCAATAACATTAGCTACATTTTCGGCCATCATCAATTCGCGAGGATCTTGTGTCATACGAGCTTCTGCAGTGGAAATTTTATTTGGATCACCTACTTCATCTACAACTACTACATAATCTACGTCCATTGCATTGATGCTGCTAGGCAAGTTAGGGAAGTCTACCAATGTATCAGTAATGATGACTACATGGTCGGCATATTTGGCATCTGGAGCGGCAAAGCCGATGGAACCACAGTTGTTTTTGCCACCGATACCGCTTGCGTTACCATAGTAATCAGATGCGGATGCAGCTAAGAAGGCGATGTCGATTTTTACTTCCCCAGCAGCGATAGCACGAGGACGACCACCATGGCTACGGATAATAGCAGGTTTTGCCAATTTACCAGCGGAAATTACTTCCCCAATACGACCGCGTACGCCAGATGTTTGGATACCTGTAACGATACCTTGTTCGATGTAGTCTGCAATGATGCTTTGTGCATCGCCTAAGGATGTGGCAGCGATGGTAAGATCTTTTATGCCTAGTTCTTCTACTAGCACTTTTACAGCCATAGCAGCTACATAGTCACCATTACGGAAGTCAGAGTGGAAAGAGATTGTCATGCCGTCATGGGCACCACACTTTTCACAAGCTTCACGAATAGAATTCAATAATTTATTTTCTCTTGGTTTTTCACCGATTCTGCGTTTAGGGCCTACTTTTTGTTCGTAGATGCCATCTTGTACAAAACGGCCTTCGTATATACGGTAGCCAGATTCGATAATTTCATTTGGTATATCTCGACCAACTGCGTTCTTCATATATTTCACCTCTTATAAATCGCCTTTATAAACACCGCAAGCTTTAGCTAATGCAATCACACGTCTTGCATCTTCAAAGAATGGAATATCTACCATTTTTCCATCAACTGTGTATACACCTACACCAGAGTCAGCTTGTTCGTTGAAGGAGCGAACAAGTTTTTCTGCATAGGCAATCTCTTTTGGTGTTGGCGCAAATGTTTCATGAACAAAACGAATTTGACGAGGGCTAACGATACTTTTACCATCAAAGCCCATTTCACGGTTTTGACGAACTTCGGATTCAAAGCCTTCGATGTCATCGATATGAGGATACATTGTGTCGAAACATTGTACGTTCGCAGCACGTGCAGCTAATAACATTTGGCTACGAGCTGCTAACATTTCGATGCCGCCACGGTTGATTTGAACGTGCATGGATTTACGGAAGTCACCACCGGAGATGGCACAGCCGAACAAACGGTCAGAAGCTGTTACGATTTCGTAGGCATTCATGATTCCTTTTGGACTTTCTAAAGCTGCCATTAATAGCGTACGGCCTTCTTCTACGCCGAATTCTTTTTCTGCAGCTAGTACGTGTTTTTCTACCAAGCGTACATCGTCAGCACTTTCACATTTTGCAATACGGATGCCATCTGCACCACCGGCTACAACAACGCGAATGTCTTCTTGCCAGTGTGGAGTATCTAAGCCGTTGATGCGTACGATAACCTCTGTATTACCATAATCGATATTTTTCAACGCATGGTATAAGGAGAAGCGAGCTGCATCTTTTTGGTTTTCTGCCACGGCGTCTTCCAAGTCTAAGATGATACTGTCCGAACCGTAGATGTAAGCATCTTTAATCAATGCAGGTTTTTGAGCATTCATGAACATCATAGTTCTACGAAGTCTGAATTTTTCAGGTGTAGGTCGTTTTATCATTTTACAAGTCCTCCCCATGGAATATTAGCTTCAGATTGGCCACAACTTCTAAAAATTGCACATTCTGTACGAGCTTTTAATGTGCATTCAAGGGCGCCTTTGTCAACGACCTCTACGATGCCTTCTGTTACGCCTAAACGATTTAGTACTTCTTCAATAGTTTCACGAATTTGTCGTCCGTATTGGTTCATAACGCTACTTTCTATGTGTATAGTAAGTTCGCCTGATTGCGGGCTTACCTTTACTTGTGCATCACTAGATTCTAGTGTGCCTGCTACTGCTGGTTTTAGGATCTCCATACATTGCCTCCAAATATGTTTTATATAACTTCAATAGAACTCAGTTACGAATAGGATTCTATTAATAACATCCTTGTCGTATTTGTTGATTTCATTAAACCTCATTTTAAGTATTCTGTAAAAGTCATAATATTCTTGAAATAGCATGCCTTATTTTCATGGTAGAATGGATTTACAAATGAATGTGAATAAAGTTAAAATACACGTAATTAATCTATATTTTTAAGGGGGAAAACATACTGCTATGGATGATAGAGATTATGAATTGCTATTATTGTTGAATAAAACGAAGAATATTACCCATGCATCTGAGGAATTGTTTATTTCACAATCTACCCTTTCAAAACGAATACAAGCTATTGAGAAGGAGTTAGGTGTTCAATTATTGATTCGTTCTCGTCAAGGCATACATTTTACCCCTGTAGGGGAAGAGGTGCTGAAGTTGGCAAGGAAGATTCATCACCATCGTCGAGAAATCGATTTGGCAGTGGCTGATTCATTGAATATCGTAAAAGGAACGCTTAAGTTAGGCGTATCTATTAATTTTGCCTATTATTGCTTGCCCCAAACCTTAAAGACCTTTAAGGAAGAATACCCTTTGGTAGATGTGAATATACAAACGGATCAAAGTCGTCACTTGTATAAAGCGTTGTGGAAGAATCAGCTGGATCTTGCCATTGTTCGTGGCGATTATAGTGATTGGTTTGGGGAAAAGCTCTTACTATTTAGAGAACGAATTTGTTTAATTCATACTGAGCAGAGTGCGGAAATCGATTTTTTAGAACTGCCGTATATAGAACGCAAGAGCGATCAAACGATGGAGCACCAAGTATGGCGCTGGTTGAAAGAAAACAATATGTCTGAACGGCTCACATCTACCATGTCTGTAGATAGTATGCAAACCATCGTTGAGATGGTAAGTGCCGGGTTAGGCTGGGCCATCGTACCTGAGATTTGTTTAGATGGTTTTAAGGGCCACATTGTTCCTCTTACCTATGCAGATGGCATACCACTTGAGCGCTCTACGTATTTATTGTATTCATCTCAACTCATGGAATTGCCGCAAGTTAAGGCTTTTATCGAATTGATTAGAGCCAAGAAAGGGGAATTATATGTCTGATTTCATAGTTACACGTGTGTATCCATCTGATACAAAGGCAATGGAACAGGTGGTGGCTCTATTAGCTTCACAAAATTTAACACTTGATAAAAATTTGGACTATATAGCCGCTATTTACGATGGGGAAAACCTAATCGGTACGGGCAGTGCTTATAAAAACTCGTTGCGTTGCTTTGCCATTGATCCTAACTATAAGGGGGTTGCTCTACTTAATACGTTGTTAACATATTTAGTAGATATGCAGTACGAGCGCGGTAATTATGAGTTATTTATTTATACCAAGACTGAAAGTGCTAAATTCTTTAAAGATTTAGGCTTTTATGAAATTGCTAGCATAGATAATGTAATCAGCTTTTTGGAAAATAATCGTCTTGGCTTTACTCAATACATAAAGAAATTACAACGGGAAAGTGCAGACCTTGTAGTAGCAATCAGTACGAAAAAAGGCTGTAATCCTTCTGAATTGGAGCAACATGCCATCGTTATGAATGCAAACCCTTTCACCTTAGGCCATTTGCACCTAGTAGAACAGGCATCTAAAACGGCAGATATTTTACATCTCTTTATGGTAAGTGACGATAGTAGCTTAGTTCCTTTTAGTGTTCGGAAACGGCTTATTGTGGAGGGTACAGCATCTATTGATAACATCGTCTACCATGAATGTGGTCCTTATATGATTAGTAGTGCTACGTTCCCGGGATACTTTCAAAAGGATGAGGCTCATGTGGTAGAAAGCCAAGCAGCCTTAGATATTAATATTTTTAGTACCATTGCTAAAGAGCTACATATTAAAAAGCGTTTTGTAGGTGATGAACCTTTGAGTGGTGTAACTCATATGTATAATCAAATTATGGCGCGGGAACTACCTAAATATGGTATCGAGCAGGTGGTAGTGCCCCGCATGGAGGCGCATTTAGCAACGTCTGAAGGTGCATTTACTACAGCGGATTTAACGGATTCAACACAGGTGATTAGCGCATCCACAGTACGTCAAGCGATTAAGGATGGTAATTGGTCCTGTGTGAAAGCCATGACACCAGTCAGTACATATGAATTCTTTAGAAGTGATGAGGCAAAGCCTATTATTGAGGCCGTTTGTAAGGCTCATGATGTAATACATCATTAATCATTTTTTATATGGCTTTACTAATAGACTGTAGATAGGAGGATTTATGGATACTCATACACAGATAGGCGTATTTTCTGATGATACGACGGAGGTTGTGGAGTTACAAGATATGCTAGACCGACGAGAGGCTCGTCAATTACAACAACAGACGTTATTGGCGCATCAATCGGGTGTACTCTTATCTTTTGCATTAAACATACCAGGGCCTATCAAGACGTCTATACTGTTACGGAAACTATTCCAAGAGGCCTTGGAGTTGATTCAAGACACATTGGAGAGGGAAAAAATCTCTATTGTGGATGATATAGTCGTAAATGAGAAAACAGGTGATGAGTATATTGCACTTTTGAAAGGAGAGGCATATCGGATCAAAGAGCTAATGTGTAACATTGAAGAGACGCATGCCTGTGGACGTCTCTTTGATATTGATGTTATAGATGAACAAGGCTGTAAGTTGAGCCGAAAAACGTATCGTCGTTGCTTACTATGCGATCACCAAGCGCAGGACTGTGCGCGCAATCGGACACATAGTGTAGAGGAGCTGTGTGAGGCGATTAGCGTTCTGGTAAGTCATCATCTAAATGATTAAGTGTGTATAATGCAAAAAAATACGGTTAGTGATGTTCACTAACCGTGTTTTTCTTTTTCTCTATAGTTGTATATATGATAAGGTTACTTTTCATCCTCAAAGATAAAGCCCGTCATGGATAGAGAGCCAGAGTTGTAAGTTTGGTTAAATACTGTTGGCTGTAGGTCTTGGCTAGCCCCCATAATATAAATCAATGGGAGGTAGTGATCTGGTGTAGGTACCGCATAGTTTGCTTGAGGATGCTGCGCATAATTGATGACCTTGTCCGTATCGTTCGCAAGGACTGCATCGGCAATGTATCGATCAAATTCAATTGTAGCAGGAGTACCCGATGGATTTTCCCATTCCAAGAGTCTTAAATTGTGTACGATATTACCACTGCCCATGATGAGATAACCTTCATCGCGTAATGATTGCAACTTTTCGCCTAGTTCATAGGCTTCTTTTGGGCTCAAGTATTTATTGATCGATAGTTGGACAACTGGAATCGATGCGTCAGGGAACATGTGAACTAATACGGTCCACATGCCGTGATCGATGCCCCATGTATCGTTGATAGAAACAGCGTCGCCCAGTAATTGTTGTACTTCATTCGTTAGCACTTGGTCCCCTTTGGCAGGATATACAACTTCGTACAGTTCTTGAGGAAAACCGTACATATCGTAAATTTGTTTTGGGTTCTCTGCGCTTTGAATATATGTGCCATCTGTATACCAGTGAGCAGAAATCGCTAAGATAGCTTTTGGTTTACCGTAATTATTGATTATGTTTTTGCCTATAGTTTGGAATGTGCTAGTTGTTTCTGTATGTTCTAAGGCCATCATAGGGCTACCATGGCCTACAAATAATGTTGGCATGCGTTTCATCATAACACCTGATTTCATTTATAATAAAAATACTTTTTATATAGTCAATTGCTACTATATAGTCAATTGCTAGTATATAGCCAATAGCCAATTACTAATATATAGCAGATTACTAGTATATCAAGTAAATCTGCTATATAAAAGATATGTAAATTCTATTCGCTTAGTTTTGTACTGCTGTAAAGCGTTGGCGGCCAAATTTGTGGTTGTTAATTTCATCAACCAAGATTTGTGCGTATGTTTCGTAGGATATGTATGAGTTGCCATCCTTATTGAGGATAAAGTTTTCATTACCTAATACATAGTCTTTAGATTCTACACCCTTTTCATCAAAATCAGCAGCAGGGCTAAAGAATGTCCAGTCTACATTGCTGAATTTGCGCAAGATATCGATAGCATTACCTTGAGCTTTTGCAAGACCTAAATATTCTTCAGGAAAGTCTGGAGTATCGAATAGTTGCACTGTGTGATCTTCGTCTACGTATAGGCTACCTGCACCACCTACAACGATAAGGCGCGTATTTGTGTTAGCCAATGCTTTTACCAATAACAATGTTAAGTCTGTTTGTAAATAATACGTATCTGGTGTGAAAGCACTTGTAGCATTTACTACTACATCAAATTGAGTTAGTTCTTGTTTTGTTAATTGTAACGCATCTTTTACGATGGTTGGGATACCTTCAATCGCACCTTCACGGCGAACAACGCCTGTTACTTGATGACCTGCTTTGAGGGCTTTTTCTACAATACGACGACCTGCGTTACCATTTGCACCGATTACTAAAATATTCATGATAATTCTCCTTTTTGTGAAAGTCTCTTTTGTGAGATATAAGCTGTAATTAATATGATTATATTTTATTTAGTTCTGTGAATCATAACACTTTACTCTGTGTTGCTAGTGTTGTTCACCTGATGACCTCATTATATAGTAGTGCAAACATTTTGAATAGTAGAATAATTTTAGATAGGTACTATCAAAAATGATAGAATTATGATATTTACTGATTAAAAATTTTTCAAAAAGTTTTGTACCCTAAAAAAAGATACTATAAAATACTTGCAATATTAAAATTTTGTGTTATGATTTGAACTACATTAGAAAGAAATATTTTTAATTAATTTTGTTATCACCTTATGAATAGAATAGGAGAATTACTATGGCAGAGCAACTCGTAAATGTTCATGACTTAGTGGGCAGATGTCCCTTTGCAACGAGTCAAAAGTTATTAGCCGGCAAATGGTCTTTATTGATCATGCATGAATTATCCGAAGGTCCTGTGCGTTTCCGTGAATTAGAACGACGCTTACATCCTATTACTCAAGCTACACTAACCAGAGCATTGCGCCAGATGGAGGATGATGGTCTTGTACACCGTGAAGTATACGGTACTATTCCACCAAAGGTTGAATATAGCCTTACCGAAGTGGGGGCGGGTTTTAAAACAGTTCTAGCATCCCTTGAAACGTGGGGTAACCAATATATTGACTATATGAAAGCCGCTGGCCGCATTTAAGAAATGCCAGCGGCATTTCTGCCCTTATTATGATTATACGTATGGGCCACTATAGATTTGATAAGGTAAAAAAACCTTTATATATGTCAGGAATAGCCACTTGTTTATGCCCAGTCTTTATAAAAATATGGTATAATAAACAATACGAATGATATAAATTCTCAATAAAATAGAGGTATTGATAATAATGTTAAATGTTACTTTTTTAGCTCATAGTGGCTTTCTCGTAGATGATGGTAAGCGTTGCTATGTGTTTGATTATTATAAAGATCCTAATAACATAGTTTGGCAATTAGCAAAACGTGGTCGTGAGCTTTGGTTCTTTGTGAGCCATGTTCATGCTGATCACTTTAATCCGTCTATTACGGAGTTTGATGGGCCCCAAACTCGTTATATTTGCCATCAAGATGTACCGTTAGAGGGCAAGGTGAAGAAATGTATTACCATGCGCCCTGGCCAAGATGCCACACTAGATGATGTAGGCATCCATATGTATGGTAGCACCGATGAAGGCGGTTCTTTCTACGTAAAGACAAATACGGCTAACATCGATTCTGACTCTATCTTCCATGCAGGCGACCTCAACTGGTGGCATTGGCTTGGTGATACACCAGAAAATAATGCAGACGCGAAGCGCATGGCTTGGCGTGAGTTTAAGGAACTAGAAGGCTTATCTGTAGATGTGGCGATGTTCCCTGTGGATAATCGTCTAGAAGATGCTATGGAGTGGGGCAGTATTGAATTCTTGCGCCGCGTACAAGTGAATAAGGCCTTTATTCCCATGCATCTAAATGGTCCATTATGGATACCATCTGTGTATTTCAAAGCACTCTTTGGGGATGTGCCGATTTGGGCGCCTCAAAAAGATGGTGATGAATGCACATTCTAAACATACTTTCACAGTTTGTAGTTTGTGAAAGTCCGTGACCCTAGAGGTTACTACGTTATATGGGGAGAGTCTATATACGTAATTCAGTAAGTTAGGATCAAGTGATGATGAAAACTAAACCAGTGGCAACCACCCTATTGGTTGTCATGGCTATTATATTTTTAATTGCATATCCACAAAAACAGGATACGTTCTGGGCGTTTATCATGCACGTATCTGGAGCAGCTATGATTGGCGGTTTGGCGGACTGGTATGCGGTAACGGCGCTCTTTACGAAGCCTTTGGGTATTCCTTTTAAGACAGCTATCTTGCCGCGCAGTAAGGAGCGTCTCATTCAAATGGGGCGTACCATGCTCAGTGAAGAGTTGTTGCGCGTGCCGCAGATGTATTATGCCATCAAAAAAGAACGCGTTATGGTCCGTATTATTGAATACGGCATGAGTGATGTAGGACAAGGTCAGATTAAAGAAATCTTGTACGGTGTAGGTAATCAAGTGTTATCCCATATGGATATTGAGCCTATGCGTCAAGAAATCAACAAGGCTGTTTATAAAGGTGTTACGAACTGGAAGGCGACACCTCTCGTTATCTTGTTTGGCCGCTGCATGTTAGAGCGCCAAACAGCAAGCGTTTTCTGGCTCTACTTTAACCGTACTTGCCAGCGCGTCATTGCATCGAATCAGGTATATCCGTATTTATACCGCGTTATGCTGGACATTATGAAAACCTATACGAAGGACTCCTTCTTCCGTGAATTGGCCATCGCCTTTGGTGGTGATGGACTTTCACCAGAACGATTGGTAGAAACGGTACAGAAAAAGGCCGTTCAATTCCTAAAGGATAACGAGTCTATCGATTCCGATTTAGGTCGTTATGTATGGGGCCAAGCGATTCGATTCTTCAATAATTTGGAAACTAATAAAGAGTGGCAAGCATTTATCGAGGAACATAAAGACCAATGGATTCGTATGGTCCTCGAAGAATGGGAAGGTAAACTCATCGACGGTGATACAGTAGATTGGAATCGCCTCATGGACATCGTTATGGACCGTTTTAATGTG